>Ga0209181_10001420_pt1 | contig 42073 bp, 44 predicted proteins | sample MAT05_FD_187208 | JGI IMG/M metagenome (GOLD analysis project Ga0209181, IMG submission 187208) | Freshwater microbial communities from Lake Fryxell liftoff mats and glacier meltwater in Antarctica - MAT-05 (SPAdes) (version 2) | ecosystem: Environmental > Aquatic > Freshwater > Ice > Liftoff... | reverse complement strand
TCTTCGGGTAGAGTTGCAGGTTCACGTGGAAGAGGTCGCGGGCTTGCACGGTCTTGCCTTCGTTCAAGAGTTGGTAACCGAGGTCGTTGATCGCCTGCTCGCTCACGGTTGGATCGTTGGGATCGGCGACGAGCAGGGCTTTGTAGGCGGCGGTGGCTTCGGATGCCTTGCCTTCCTGCACCAGCTCGAAGGGGATGCTTTCATCGTCCTTCATGCGCGGTGCGGTGACGAGTAGCGTACCGTCGTTCTCATCCACGGTAAGCAAGGCCGAGGCGACGTTCGCGTCTTTCAACTGGAAGCGGACGGGATCGCGATCCGTGCGACGGGCATAGGTGCTGTCGGTGATACGGAAGAGTTCTCCGGGATCAGCGCTATCATCGGCCATGAATAAGCGACCGGCGGATCCGCTGATGGCCACGAGGGAATTGCCGCCTCTGCGGTAGCGCCCGACCACGGCTGCGATGGTGGCCTCATCGATCGGCTGCTTCGTGTATTCCGGCACGTATTCCTTCCAGTGGTAGGCGCGCGCCACGTGATAGAGGTGTGATCTATACAACTCATCAATGACCCGCAATGCCTTCAGTCCTTCGGACGCACCACGGGCGAAGGACCCAGCCGTGCGATGATGGGCGCGGTCCCTGTTGAAGCTCCATCGACCGATGCGTGCATGATGATGGCGGACACGATTACGACCCGGGGCACGAGCCGATCGGTCCAGCCGAAAGGATAACTTTCCGCATCCTTTCATCACGCCATGCGCCCAGCTCACCTCCTAGCCGCTTGTTCCATCTGCCCACTAGCAGCCGCCCAATTCGGGCCAGCCACCCCCATCACCAACTCCGCTTCGGCACCCTACGCCATTGAAGTAGTGGATCTGAACGGCGATGGGGTGAACGACATCCTGATAGCGGCATTCTCCAATGACCAAGTGGCTTGGTATCCCGGCACCGGAGCGGGTACGTATGGCGCCCAGCAAGTACTGGCCAACGATCTGACGAATGCCTCCTCCTGTGCAGCCGCCGATCTGGATGGTGATGGCGACCTGGATGTTGCGGCCGTTGGTTTCGGAGCAGATCGGGTTGTTTGGTTCCGCAATGATGGGGGCGGCAACTTCGGTCCGCAGCGCGTGCTCTCCAACACTGCGAACGGTCCTTGGGGCGTACATGCTGTCGATGTGGACGCGGACGGACTGGTAGATGTTTTCGTGGCCTGCGGCGAAGGCGATCTGATCACTTGGTACCGGAACCTCGGTAGCGGCCAATTCGCTGCCGAGGCGATCATCAGTGCCGCGGTGAACGATCCGCGGATGATCTCGTCCGGAGATGTCGATAACGATGGCGACATCGACTTGGTCTCGGCATCGGCGGGCGACAACAAAGTGGCGTGGTACCCGAACCTCGGTGGCGGTCTCTTCGGTGCGCAGGTGGTGATCAACAACACGCTGACCTGGGCGGTGGATGCTTTCACGGTGGACATGGACGGCGATGGTGACTTGGACGTGCTCTCGGCCAACCAGACCGGCGATCGCATCGCCTGGCACCCCAACGACGGCCTAGGCGTTTTCGGAACGGCGCAGACGGTGGCCATAACGGCCAGCACCTTGAGCGCCACGTATCCCGCCGATCTGGATGGCGACGGTGACTTGGATGTGCTCTCCTGCTCCAGTTCCGATGATCGTATAGCGTGGTACGCCAACAACGGTAGCGGCGTGTTCGGTGCCCAACAAGTGATCAGCAGTACCGTGGATAACCCATTGCTCGTGGTGGCTGGGGATGTGGATAACGATGGTGACATGGATGTGGTCAGCTCCGGCAGCACGGCAGACCGCCTGGACTACTTTGCCAACAGCGGCACCGGTCTCTTCGGTAGCAGCTTCCTCCTGGCAACGTCGGAGACCTCCAACCCGCTCATGTCCCTGACCGTGGACATCAACGGCGATGGTGCGTGCGACGTGGTCACGGTCTCCAACGGAGACAGCAAGCTGGCTTGGTACGCGAACACGGGTGATGGCACCATGGGCCCGCAACAGGTGGTGGCCACCGCGGCCGGGATGCGGTATGCGCATGCCGCCGATGTGGATGGGGATGGTGACATCGACCTCTTCTCCATCAACCCACCCGGCAGCGGCTTCGGGCTTTCCCTCAATGGCGGCAGCGGGCAATTCGCGCCTCGCATCGATCTGGGTACTGTCCCCCTGCTGTATGGCATCACGAGTGGCGATGTGGATGGGGACAATGATGTGGACATCCTCTTTGGACTCGTGGATGAAAACGGACTGAAGGTCGGGACAAACAATGGCGATGGCACATTCGTCATACCCGCGTTCGACTTCAACACCACCTCCGTTCGCGATGTGTTCATGCTGGCTGACATTGAAGGGGACGACGATCTGGACATCGTGATCGCGAACCCGTGGGATGATCAGTACGAGTGGTATGCCAACGATGGCCTTGGGATCTTTGGTCCTGCGCAGACTCTCGGGAGTGTACTCGCAGCGACGATCAACGAGATCTTTTGGGAGGATATGAACGGGGACGGGAACAAGGACCTGGTCGCGGCGACAGAGGATGATGACCGCATCGTGTGGTTCCCCAACTTGGGCGGTGGGGCCTTCGGGCCCGAGGAGTTCATCGCCACGGTCAACGGCCCGCGCGGTGTGGACGTCGCCGACCTTGATGGCGATGGCGACCTCGATATCGCGGCCACTAGTTGGTTCACCGGCGGCGGTGTGTTCTATTGCTTGAACGACGGTAGCGGCGTATTCGGCCCTACGGTGCTGATCGACCCTTCGCCCTACGGGCCTATTCACCTGAACGCGGCCGACATGGATGGCGACGGTGATCCGGATCTAGTCGTGACCTCCAACCTGGATGACCGCGTGTCATGGTACGAGAACTACTTCGGCTCGGCCTACCGTATGGAGGGTCGCCTCTTCCATGACCTCGATGCCAATGGTCTGGCCGACGATGGAGAACCAGGCGTTTCGTGGTTCGGCATGGCCACCACCCCATACGCCTCCACCGCGCTGACCGGCACCGACGGCAATTACATCATCTACGCGGACAGCGGAGCCTACCAAGTGGCGCCGCTCCTGACCAGTGTCTTCTGGCAGGTGACCAGTGTACCAGCCGTTCATGATGCACTCCTTACTGCTGCAGATCCCGTGGCGCTGGGCTTGGATCTGGGCATCACTGCCGCAGTGGATACCTCGTTGATCACCGCTTCTGTTCACACAATGCCCGGAGTGTGTGAAAGCGATGTGTTACAATACCTCGTCATGGCCAACCAAGGTACACGCATCGAACAAGGTCGGGTGACCCTGGACCTGGATACCCTCTTCACCTTTAACAGCGCCGAACCACCTCCGGATATGATCAGTGACAACCACTACGAGTGGAACTTCACGGATCTAGGCTATGACGAAGTGCGCACCATCGTCGTAAACGTCACCAGGCCGCCTTCCTTCTTTTTGAACGACACGCTCAACGCGTTGATGCAAGTGCTTCGGACCGATCTTGGCGACGCGGTGACCGACACCTTCAGCTATGCTTGGTTCGAACCCGTGCTCTGCTCGTATGACCCGAACGACAAACAAGTGCGGCCTCAAGGCACAGGCCCCATGGGGATCGTTGATATCGAAACGCCCCATCTGGATTACACCATCCGGTTCCAGAACACCGGGAACGCGCCAGCCGTGGATGTAACCCTCCGCGACGAGATCACCGACCTGCTGGTGAACACCAACATACAGGTGCTTGGATACAGCCATGGACCGTCGCGCATTTTCATCGGATCCGGCGGGGAATTGGTGGTGGAGTTCGATGGCATCAACCTGCCCGACAGCGGCAGTTCATACGTCTTGAGCCAAGGCTTCTTCTCCTTCCGGGTCGCGGTGCGATCTGACCTACCCAGCGGCACGGTGATCGCGAACAACGCGGCGATCTTCTTCGACCTGAACGCACCGGTGATCACCAACTCCGTTGTAAATACCTTGATCGATTGCGCGCTGTTCGAAGCGAGCATCAACGACCAAGGATCGGGCCTTGTACAAGCCTCTGAGGGCATCACCTATCAGTGGCTACTTGGTGGCGTTCCGATCCTGGGTGCCAGTGGAGCCAGTTATCAGGCCGTCAACACCGGGTTCTACACGGTGGTCACAACGAGTGCGTTCAACTGCATCGCGGTGAGCGATCCGCTTTTCGTGGGGATCAGCGCGGTGCCGGAGCCCGTCGGTGCTATCATGCGCATCCATCCGAACCCCGTTCATGGGAACGCCTTCATCCTTGCGGATCGGCCGCTTTCGGCCCAACATCGGATCGAGGTGCGGGATGCATTGGGTCGCCTTCACCTGGATAGTCCTGGGATGGGTACGGAGCGAATGACCTTGAATACCGACGCCCTTGCCCCTGGTCTCTACGTAGTGCGCCTACTGGAAGCCGGGAACACCATCGGAGCGGCGCGCATTCTGGTACAATGACGGGTGTGCCCCCCGCCAGGCCGTGGTGTCCCATCAACTAGAACCGCATGGACCGTAACCCCTATGCCTCCTGAGGACCCTGTGGCGCATGTTGGCCTTCAGATGTGCTCTCCACCTTAGTTTCGTACCATGTCTGGTCCTATGAAGCGACCACTTCTCATCCTGCTGCGCACACTCCTTGTGCTCATAGGCTTGATCGTGATCTATGCGATCGCCGCACTCGTACTTCCAAACCTCACTGTTCCTGCGGAAGCCAAGGGTGGTGACGATATCACCGCATACATCCTGAGCAACGGCGTGCATACGGATATCGTAGTTCCCGTGCGCACAAGCGACATGGATTGGAGCCGTGATATCTCCTTCGCCAATACGACCGGTCAGGACAGTTCCGCGGCGTGGGTCGGTTTCGGTTGGGGCGATAAAGGGTTCTACTTGGAGACGCCGACTTGGGGCGACCTCACCGCGCGGGTCGCGTTCAAAGCGATGTTCGGACTCGGCAATTCCGCGATGCATGCTACCTTCCATCAACAGCTGGTAGAAGGACCGCTGTGCAAACGAATGATGCTGAGCCGCGCGCAATACCAGCGCCTCGTGGCCTACCTCCGGAACAGTTTCGCCTATGATGCCGCGGGGCATACACAAGCGATCGTCACCCATGCGAATTATGGCAGCACCGATGCGTTCTATGAAGGAGTGGGCAGCTATAGTCTCTTCCACACGTGCAACAGCTGGGCGAACGAAGCGCTGAAGGCCAGCGGCCAAAAAGCTTGCTGGTGGACTCCTTTGGATACCGGGATCCTGCGGCAATACGAGTAAGCTAGTACCCGGTGCGATCGGCCTTCGGCTTTCTGCCCACCTTCGCGCATTCAGCCATCACACTGCACACTAGCGCATCACATGTACAAGCTTCTTGGAACGTTGGTCATCCTTGGCCCTTCAATCGGTGCCTGCTCCACTCCTTCTCCCGGAACCACGGATGCTGGTCCGGTGGTGGATGCACAGTACACGGCCGATGCTGTTGCGTTGGAACGGACCCATGCCGGGATGTAGCAGAGACTCGACTCCACCACCGCGCATTTCCAGATCTTCTCGGCACGGCTGACGAGCGTGGCATCGAAGAAACTCGATCGCCCCACCATCTGGCTTGGCGATCTTGGTGCAATGGTAGAGGGCGATATCCGCTTCCTGACGGCCCGTGCTGAGGCGGTGCAGGAGCTTACCAAGGCCAGCACGGATACCACCGGCTTCCACGGACGTTACATGGAGCTTACGGCCCGCCACGCCACCATGGTCACCGAGTTCAATGGGATCGCTGATAAGTTGGAGGAAGTGATGGCGACGACCGAATAGTACTGCTGTACACGATACCCGTTGAGGTGATATGGGGCCGCAGCTAAATAGTGTGTTCAGGTCCGCGCCAACGCCACGAATAGCGCATCCAACGAATCGCACCGACCAACAATATGAGAATCTCGCGATGCTATGGTGGCCAGGCCGGTTTGGCGGAACTCGAGACGCGTGCCACCGCGCTCCTCGTGCAACTCCACGGTGACCTTCGTGGGATGATGTTCCGGGTTCACGCCGGCCACCAACTTTTCCCATAGGTGCGTGAGAACGATGCGTTGAACGGGTGATAGCTCTACGTAGCGTCCATAAGCCGGAAAGTCCTCGCCCTCCGGCGAACGCATGAGTACGCGCCACTCCCCGCCTTCCCGCACATCATACGTTGCCGCGATGGTGTTGAACGCAGCGCACCCGGACCACTTCCCCAACATGGATGCTTCCATCCATGCACGGTACACGAGTTTGCGCGGTGCATCGAACCAGCGTGTTATATGGAACTCGTCCGCAGTTGGGGGTCACTACGCTATTGTGCACGGGGTTGCTGGTGGTGATGGTCATCTATCCGGTAAGAACAGTGCACGAAGCTATTCCCAAGCGTATCCTTCTTCGCTACTATGGGAACTTCCCGTTCCAAAGAAGAACGGACCGTGGAGATCCTTCCCCGCTATTCATGCGGTAGGCTGCGCGACCCTGATCGTGCTTTATAGGCTGCTCCAGGACGGAACCACACGTTTCCTTGCTTTCACGAGCCGCTGGCATAACGCTGGCCTTCCTTCCTATAGCGATAGACCATGCGCAATACGCTCTTTCTCCTTTACCTGCTCTGCGCAACGGCCTCAAAGGCCCAAGATGTTCCCCTCGGATCGGAGCTTCCATACTCCGCTGAAAAGGGGGTTGACCGCTCAGAAGATTCAACACTGCTGATCTATCCCAACCCGACCTCAGGAAGGTTCTTGGTGCATTGGGGCGAACGTTCGCTGCAACGGATCCCTGTGGAAGTGCGCGCGATGGATGGACGGCTGATGCATTTGGATGTTATCTCAACCACCGACGAATTGGATGTAACTACGCTTCCGGACGGCACCGACGTCCTCTACCTGATGGACCTGGGCGGCGTGCGTGCTGCTCGCCTATTCCGCGTCGCACATTGAAGTGCCTTCGTGAACATCGGTGACTGAACTACCCAAGGCATCATTTTTACGGTCAACTACAACGTTCGGGTCTTCAACCTGCTTTCCGAACAAGACAGCATAGCCAAGGACCATACGGGGCAACTCTTCACATCGAGCACGTGGGTTCCTGTACCGCAGAACGTTCCTGCGTGAAGTGTTCCACCACGCGCTTCAGATCCATGGCATTGAAGGGCTTGGTGATGAAGCCGTCCGCATGGCAATAGATCGCCTCACGCTCCAACTCATGCGCGCCATGGCCTGAAGTAAGCACAACTGGCAATTTCCAATTGAGAAGATGTTCCTTGATGGCCTTGCACACATGCACACCATTGGCGTGCGCTAGTTCCACATCCAGCAGCAACAAAGCGGGGCGTACAGCCTGTAGATCGATCCAGTTCGGGGGTGTGCTACGCGCATCCACCGCATAGCCTAGGCGTTCTAGGGTAGCGGTCATCACCAACAGCATATCGGTATCGTCGTCGATCACCATGATCGTGGGTTTCGCGTTGTTGTCCATGGAGCAAGGCGTGCAGCTATTGGGCCAAGGATGCCTTACATACGCTGCCGATATGAACAGGGCAGTGTGCGTTGAACGCAGGCCCTTGGATCTTCGGCATAGCAATGACGATCCACGCGTTCAGCGTAACGCGAAGTCCCTGTAGGTAGGCTTGGGGAAGAAGGCTCACTTTGCCATCCGCCGTGCTAGCAACAGCTTCACTTGTGCCATGGTGAAGCAGGTGGCCAGCAAGAGCATCAGAGGATGCACATGCACGATGAAGCGCCATTCGGCCATCCGTAGGATCAACGGATAGACAAGGGTCATGTACAGAACGATGATCGGCACCCAAATGACCATTAGGGTACCGGCCCTTCGCCATCGCCACAACATGACGAAAGCGGCAATAGCACCCACGCCGTAGGCGAACAGGTACAAGAGCATCTGAAGTACCTTGAAACCTTTCTGCCAAACCGGCATCTCGCTGAACGATCGACGGAAGAGCGTCTCCGTTCCATTCTGTGTGACCAAGTATTCGATCATCCGGAACCTGCTTAACACATGGTAATTGAAGGGCGCCCCTTCCCGGTACAGCGCGGTGTACCGGTCCAACTTGTCATTCACCTCTTCGATGATCGCAAGTGAATCAGGGACCGATAGGGTGCCGCTCTCGAAGATGCGGATCCGTTCGCTCAGTGCCAACAAGCTATCTCTGGTATAGCCGGGCACATACGCATACGTCGGTGGTTCTTGGGCATTGCGGCCTTCGTTGTCCACAGCGGCACTTCCCTCCCACATCCCCATCCACCGGATGTCAGCTCCGGGTTCCCACCAGATGTAATTGCCACCATAGCTCTGGAGGAAACGCATCACATATCCGCGGGGTCGTCCGTCGATCTCATCGGGCATGATGCCTTCGTTCGTCAGCGGATTGAACTGCCCATGCGCGCGCCAATTGCGGACGATCCACGCCGTGTCCAGCACAGCGAACGGCAACAGGAATAGGACCACCGCCTTGACCGACCATTTCGGTGACCAGAACCATAGGACAAGGAACGGTGCTGGTATCAAAAGCAAGGCGGCCACCGGACGCAGGAAGATGATCCAGGTCAGGAACAGTCCGGACGCCAAAAGCAGAATTGTACTCCTCCGATCAATGGACCGTTGCAAGAGGAAGACATGAATGACCAGCACCGAGACCGAAAGACTATCAGATGACATCGATGTGTCGTACCAACATGAATAGGTGCTCACCAAAGCCAGAATGTACAGGAGAACGGCCGTTGTATACGAACCCGATAGTCGCAGCCCCAAAAGAGCGATCAAATACACACCAATGCCCGAAAGGACCGCTTGGAACACCACCATCGCATCCATGCCTGCGTGGCGGTCGCCGAACTGCCGGAACACCCAATATGGAACACCAACACCGGGCATCCGGTAGTCCGGAGAATAGGTCCCATCGGTGATCAATTGATCAATGGGGTCCATGTAGCTGTGCGTATCCGGGGTATAGAAATACCAGCGGCCCGGTATGTGGGCCGCGCGCTGATCGGCGACCTTCAGTTCAACATACCCCCAACGCACTAGGGCAGCAATGAGTATGAACACCGCCCAATGGCGCTCCAAGAACGATCTACCGGAAAGAATGGTCATCCAGAATGGAACAGCGTGCAAGATCCACCTAGGTCCACGACACCTGAAGTGAAGGGCAAGTATACCTGAAAGTGCTCCCGGAAAAGCACTGGACGGCTGACGTTACCATAACCTTATCACCGATCGCAAATGGAGTGTCGTGCACAGCCTAAAAGCCATTGATCTTGGACGGTCGAACCGACGTGACCCGACCAGCCCCCATGTAACGACCTACCTTCCGACGGGTGAATTGAACACTACCAGACCTGATATCTATCCGCAGCTTGGCCATGATCCATTCGGGATCGCCTTTCTTTTGCTACCTGAAGCCATTCCCTAGCCCTCATGTCCGCCAATGCCATCTTGACCGCTGATCCACGGGCCGGTTATCGTGCACTGAAAGAGGAGATCGATGCGGCGATCCAAAGCACGCTCGATGGTACTGGGTATATACTGGGTGAAGCGGTCTCGAAGTTCGAGACGGATTTTGCGCATTACGTCGGTGTGGAGCATGGTGTGGGTGTAAATAACGGTACGGACGCCATCCACTTGGCTCTTCGGGCGCTCGATGTCGGGACCGGCGATGAGGTGATCACCGTTTCCCATACGGCGGTCGCTACCGTTGCCGCGATCGGCATGGCCGATGCAACGCCAGTGCTCGCGGATGTGCATCCGATCACACGCACCATCGACCCTGCAGCCGTTATCGCCTTGATCACGCCGCGCACCAAGGCCATTGTTGCCGTTCATCTTTATGGACAAGCAGCCGATGTGGATGCACTGCTCACGATCTGCGAACAGCACGGGCTTTTCTTGGTCGAGGATTGCGCCCAAGCACATGCCGCTCGTTGGAAGGGTGCCATGGTGGGTTCGTTCGGGCACGTGGCCGCTTTCAGCTTCTACCCCACCAAGAACCTGGGTGCCATCGGCGATGCCGGCATGGTGGTGACCCGCGATGCGGCGCTGGCCGCTAGGTTGAAACTCCTACGCCAGTACGGTTGGGAGAAGCCGCAATACAGCATCATGGAAGGTTGGAACAGCCGGCTGGATCCGATCCAAGCAGCCATCCTTTCGGTGAAGCTGCGTCATTTGAACGAGCATACCGCACGACGTCGTGATCTTGCGCAACGGTACAACGAACTGCTGAAGGACCTCCCCATCGCACTTCCTATTGAACAGGACCACTGCATCCACGTGTACCATCTGTATGTGATCGAGTTGTGCGATCATGCGACCCGGAATGCGTTGCGTACATTCCTTGCCGATCGCGGTATCATAGCCGGCCTCCATTACGAATTCGGCGTTCACGAGCAGCCTGCATACCGCGATCGTATTCTGACCGGGGCAATGGACGTGACCGAGCGATTGGCCCGCACTGTGCTTTCGCTACCGTTGTATCCCGAACTCGCGGATGCCGATCAACAGCGCGTTGTGGACGCTGTTCGTTCCTACTTCGCACAGCGCACATGAACAGCACCACGATCGCTTCGTTGACGACCGTTCGCCTCCAGCAGCACGAGGGAAGGGACGGTGTACTCACGGTTATTCCAGATGACGGCCCCTTTGGGCTCGGGATCGCGATCCGCCGGGTGTTCACCATTACCAGCGTCCCGGCCGGCGGCATGCGCGGTGATCATGCCCATCGCGATTGTACCCAAGTGGTGATCTGTCTCAAAGGTCGCGTGAGCATCGAAGTGGATGATGCCCGGGACACCATCACCATATTGTTGGAGAGCGCTGGAGAAGGACTGTCCATTCCCCCCGGCCTATGGAACAAGTTGATCTTTGAGGGACCCGATACCGTGCTCGCCGTGTTCTGTGACCAACCCTACGCGGAGTCTGACTACGTACGCGATCGGTTCGCCTACGAAGCCTTCAAAGGAGTGCGCCGATGAAGGAGGGAATGGAGAGCGTGGAGTACGCGCTCATGGAGGAGGTTGAAGAGACCATGTGGTGGTACCACGGGCTACACGCCAACATTCTTGGAGCAATTGGGAAGTACGCACCTTCTCCCGATGACCTGCTCGATGCCGGCTGTGGCACAGGTGGCATGCTGAAAGCCGTTCGCGATCGTTATCCATCATCACGGTTGCATGGGCTCGACATTTCTGAGCAGGCGTGTATCGCAACACGCGCAAAATCCGGGGCATCCGTGGTGCGCGGATCCGTGGATGCACTGCCCTATGCCGATCGATCCTTCGACGCGGTGATCAGTTCGGATGTGTTGGGCTACGATCTTGACGTGGATGCCGCAGTGCGGGGTTTCTTCCGGGTGTTGCGTCCCGGAGGTCGCGCCATCTTGAACCTCGCAGCCTATCAATGGATGCTCTCCTACCACGATCGCGCCGTGGGACAATCGCACCGCTACACGCGGTCCAGTGCGAAAGAGCTGCTCCTACGCCACGGTTTTCGCATCACGTTCGCGTCGTACTGGAACACGATCCTGTTCCCGCTGATGATCGCCAAACGCAAACTTGCGCCGGTCACAATAGCCAGCGATGTGAAGCCATTCCCGCCATTGTTGAACAACGCGTTCAAAACATGTCTCGCACTGGAACGGGCATTCATCCTACGCGGAGTACCCTTGCCTTTCGGTGGTTCCGTCCTCATCATCGCACAACGCCCAGAAGCTTGATCACGCTATCCATCGTCATTCCGGTGTACAACGGTGCCAGCAGTATCGAGCGGCTCGTCAATGAATTGGCCAAGATCCGCGTCGGTGGCGGTTTGGAACTGGTGCTCGTGAATGATTGCAGCCCCGACGATAGTTGGCGCATCATCCAACGGCTGGTGCAGGAAGCGCCCATGGCCATCGTAGCGGTGGACCTCGCCCGCAATTTCGGCGAACACAATGCCGTGATGGCCGGCTATTCCGCGAGTAGCGGCCAGTATGTGATCAACATCGACGACGATTTCCAGAACCCACCGAGCGAAGTAGTGAAATTGCTGGACTATGCCAAAGCGCATCCGGACCTGGATGTGATCTACACGAAGTACGAGCGCAAACGCCACTCCTTCTTCCGCAACCTGGGCAGCCGCTTCAACGATGCCTTCGCACGCTTCCTCTTGGACAAACCGAAAGGCCTCTACCTCTCCAGTTTCCGCTGCGTGAACCGCTTCCTGTGCGATGAGATCCTCAGATACACCGGGCCGTATCCATACATCGACGGGATCATATTGGAGCACACGCAGCGCATCGGTACATTGCAGGTGGTACACGCGCCGCGTTCCGAAGGGCGCAGCAGCTACACGCTTCGCAAATTGATCCGCCTATGGCTGTTCATGTTCGTGAACTTCTCAGTAATGCCTTTGCGCATCAGTAGCATCGTGGGATTCGTCTTCAGCGGATCGGGGTTCATTTTGGCCCTCTACGTGGTATTCGAGAGCCTTGTGCGCGGCAACCCGCAAGGCTGGGCCTCCATTGCTGCGGGCATCCTCGTGTTCTCGGGCATCCAGTTGTTGATGCTCGGCCTCATCGGAGAGTACCTCGGTCGCCTCTACCTGATGCAGAAGGGAAAACCGCAATACGCCGTGCGCACTGTGCTGAAGGCGAAGGTGGGTTGATCACTTCCACCGATCTTCGCACCATGGCCTACCAGAAGATCCATTTTACCGTGAGCGAGGGTGTTGCCACCATCACCCTCAACCGACCGGACAAACTCAACAGCTTCGACCGCGAGATGTCGCTGGAGGTGATCGATGCGCTGGACAAAGCGAAAGATGATACTGGCGTGCGCGTTGTGCTGATCACTGGTGAGGGCCGTGCTTTCAGTGCCGGACAGGATCTCGCCGAAGCCATTGCCCCCGGCACCAGGATCGAGGACATCCTGACCACCCAGTACAACCCGATCGTCCAGCGCATCCGCAACCTGCCCAAGCCTGTTGTTGCCGCTGTGAACGGAGTTGCTGCCGGAGCTGGAGCCAATATCGCTTTCGCCTGCGATCTTACACTGGCCGCAGAGAGCGCCAACTTCATCCAGAGCTTCATCAACATCGGCCTGATCCCAGACAGCGGCGGCACTTTCACCTTACCGCGCATGGTGGGCATGCAACAGGCCTTTGGGCAGATGATACTCGCGCCCAAAGTGAGCGCGAAGGAAGCCGAGACCCGCGGCATGATCTGGAAAGTGGTGCCCGATACCGAACTGTTGAACGAGTCCATGGCGTTGGCCCAGAAGCTTGCCACCATGCCCACCAAGGCCATCGCACTCACCAAGGAAGCTCTCAATCGTTCCATGACCAACTCCATGACCCGGCAACTGGACGTGGAGAACGACCTTCAGACCATCGCCGGCCGCAGCCACGACTACAATGAAGGTGTGAAGGCCTTCCTTGAGAAACGGAAGCCGGTCTATCGGGGCGAATAGATCTCGTTCGACTTCCATAGCTGCGACGACCGGTTACAGGACCACGCATTCTTCATAGCATTCGCCTTCAACCAATGGACCAATCAACAAGCGTTGCCGTGATCGGTGCCGGAACAATGGGTGCTGGTATTGCCCAAGTAGCCGCGCAAGCCGGGCATACCACCTACCTCTTCGACACGCGATCGGAAGCCGTGGAAAAGGCGGTCTCCGGTCTCGCGAAGACCTTCGATAAACTGGTCGAAAAAGGAAAGATCACTAAGGAAAATGCGCAAGCTGTCCTTGAACGGATCAAACCTGCAACAGAATTGAAGCAACTTGCCGGTTGCGGCTTGGTGATCGAAGCCATTATCGAGGACATCGGTGTGAAGAAGAAACTCTTCGGTGAGTTGGAAACCTTACTGGACCAGAACGCAATCGTGTCCACGAACACCTCTTCTCTCTCGGTAACGGCTATCGCTGCGGCCTGCACCAGACCGGAACGTGTGATCGGCCTGCATTTCTTCAACCCGGCTCCCCTATTGCCTCTGGTCGAGGTAGTGCCAGGACTCGCAACGTTACCGGAACTCGTGGTGCGAGCAACCGCGCTGATGCGGAAGTGGGGCAAGACACCTGTAACGTGCAAGGACACACCCGGCTTTATCGTGAACCGTGTGGCACGTCCTTACTATGGCGAGAGCATCCGCATCTTCGAGGAAGGCCTCGCCGATATGCCCACGATCGACGCGGCGATGAAGTCCGTCGGTTTCAAGATGGGGCCGTTCGAACTGATGGACCTGATCGGCAACGACATCAATTTCGCGGTGACCAAAAGCGTGTTCGAGGCGTTCTTCTATGATCCGCGCTATAAGCCCAGCCTGACCCAGCAAAGGCAAGTTGAAAGTGGACGATTGGGTCGCAAGAGCGGGCAAGGGTACTACAGTTACAGTGATCGCTCGGTTCCTGCGACCTCCAACATCGATGTTTCGTTGAGCGCCGACATCGTGGAGCGCGTTCTCGCCATGCTCATCAACGAAGCCGTCGATGCCTTTTTCCTGAACGTAGCCACAGCAGCGGACATCGACCTGGCCATGATAAAAGGTGTGAACTATCCCAAAGGACTTCTTGCCTGGGCAGACGAGAAGGGGGCTGCGCATTGGCTGACCGTACTGGAGCGACTGCAAGTGGAGTATGGCGAAGATCGTTACCGCCCATCGCCCCTACTGCGGCGCATGGCGCGTGACGGGAAGACCTTCTACTGACGGCCGGGGATCGATCAGTTCACGAAGTCTTTTCATTTGCTTTCCATGGGAAGCAAATTGTCCAGTACATTTGCGCCCCGAAACAACACTTTCCAAAAACACCATGAAGTCCCCCGTCCTGTCCGTCGTAGCACTTGCAGCATTGTTCCTCGTGGCTTGCGGCCCGAACGAAGCTGAGATCGCCGCAGCCAAAGAGAAGGTCACAGCCGATAGCCTCGCTGCAGCTGCCGCTGCTGAGCACGCATACACCCTTGACGCTTCAGCAAGCATGCTCAACTGGGCCGCCAACGTTACTGGTCCAGCTCCTTACGGCCACAAAGGCAATATCTCCTTGAATAGCGGTGCGTTCAGCGTGCAAGGTGGTCTGCTGAAGTCCGGCACCTTCGAGGTGAACATGACCTCTATCGCCCCGACCGACTCCGCATACCAGCCTGAGGGTTCGAAACAAGGCACGAAGTCGCAACTGATCGGTCACCTGACCACGGCTGAGTTCTTCGATACCGCCAACAACCCTACCGCGAAGCTTGTGATCACCGGTGTTACGGGTAACACGGCCACTGCCGACCTGACCATCCGCGGCACGACCAACGCTGAGACCATCACCGACATCGTGATCACGGAGAACGCTGACGGAACCGCAAAGGCCTCTGGCAAATTGACCTTCGACCGTCAGAAGTACGGCGTGGCATGGAAGCATTTCGTGAAGGATGCCATCCTCTCCGACAGTATCGAACTGACCGTGGAACTTACCGGCACAGCCCAGTAAGGTCCCCTTCGGTGAAAGTCGAGAAGCGTCCGCTGCAAAGCGGGCGCTTTTTCGTTCTGGATATACGGGAACGGTCCGCTGGGCCTACTTCATAGCCGCAGCCAGCCACAAATTGAAGGGGCGCATGGCCAGGTAGTGGTCCATCATTTCGTCCATCAACTTGGGATCGGTGGCCAACTTCGCCGGACGCTCGGCGCCGACATAGAACTGCTTGTTAGCGATCAGCGGTTCCTTGATGACCGCAGCCTTGAACTCCGGCGGAAGCAACTTGTTGGCCTCTCCTTTCACGCCGTCGAATTTCGATGAGAACGTCTTGCCCTCGATCACCTTGCGGAACCCTTTCGGATCGCGCATGATCGCCGCACGTATGCTGAGGATCTGTTCCTTCTCCGGAGAATAGGCACCACCGAAGAACTTCAGACTTTCGGGACCGAACTCGAAATAAATGCCCGGTGTGGTGTGGTCTTTCCGGCCCGCTGACGAAATGATCGCTGAACACGCCAGCTTGTACGGCGTCTTGTCCTTACTGAAACGGATGTCCTTGTTGATGCGGAAGATGGCCTCCTTGGGTTCAATGCGCACGGTCTTGTCGTGCTTGGCGATCCGCGTGATCGCTTCTGCAACAAAGGCCTCGAAGGGATTCTTCACGCTTCCTTCGTACCGCTTACGATTCGCATCGAACCACTCCTTGTGGTTGTTCTTCGCGAGATCCTTGAAGAACTGATCGAAGTCGGCTGTGAACCAGGCCATGCGTGTGTAATTTGCTCGAAGTTACCGGTAGAACGATGTCACCCTCCAAGACGATCAAGGACCCCGAACTGTTCGCACCACAGTTCGTTGCCATGTATCATGGGCCTATCGGAAAGATCTGGATCGAAAGCGACGGCCTGTTGATCACCCGCATCTCCTTCGATGCACTCCACGGACGCCATGCGAAAGCACCGCGGTTGCTCGCCAATGCCCAATTCCAACTGGATGCCTATTTCGCGAGCAAGCGAAAGGTCTTCGAACTTCCCGTTCAACGCCTTGGTACCCGGTTCCAGAAACTCGTGCTGGAGGCGGTGGAGACAATTCCCTTCGGCCAAACCATGTCCTACCAAGTCATCGGTGACCGCATCGGGGGCACAGCCATCGCCCGTACCGTAGGCAATGCGTGTGGTCGGAATCCGGTCCCCATCATCATTCCCTGCCACCGCGTGATCGCCTCCGATGGCCTGCTGACCGGCTATGTCGGTGGCTTATGGCGAAAGAAGTGGCTCTTGGAACATGAGGGGGTGCTGACCAAGGAACTCTTCACCTGAGTACGGACCTACCTTTACGGCTGATGTCCGAACAGTCGCTTGCAGAGAAGGTCGTGGCCCGCATGTACGACAACGACCCCTTCAGCATCTGGCTAGGGATAGTGCGGGTGACCGTGGCACCGGGTTCGTGCGTTTTGCGGATGACGGTGCGGCAAGAAATGCTTAACGGCTTTGCGATCGCCCACGGCGGGATCACCTACTCCCTAGCCGATAGTTGTCTGGCATTCGCATCGAATTCCTACGGGGGCCAGGCTGTTTCCGTGGAAACCTCCATCAGCCACACGAAGCAGGTGATAGAAGGCGAGGTGCTGACCGCGACCTCGGAGGAGAAGAGCCTGAGCAACCGCATCGGTATCTACCACATTACCGTTACCAACCAGCGCGGCGAGACCGTCGCGCTTTTCAAAGGAACCGTTTACCGCACCAGTAAGCCTTGGTTCCCCGAAGAACAACCTACACCTGCCGCATGAACGCAGCCTATATCGTAGACGCTATCCGCACGCCCGTCGGCAGCTTCACCGGTAGCCTTTCACCTGTGAGGGCCGACGACCTAGCCGCCCATGTGATCAAGGCATTGATGGAACGCCATCCCGAACTGGACAAAGGAGCCATTGACGATGTGATCCTGGGCTGCGCCAACCAAGCCGGTGAGGACAACCGGAACGTGGCCCGCATGGCATTGCTTCTCGCTGGACTTCCGGTAACAGTGCCCGGTGAGACCGTGAACCGCCTTTGTGCTTCGGGCATGAGCGCTGTAGTGCAAGCCGGACGCGCCATTGCTGCGGGCCATGGTGACGTCTTCATCGCCGGTGGCATGGAACACATGACCCGTGGACCCTGGGTGATCAGCAAGACCAGCACTCCGTATGGCCGTGATGCCCAAATGTTCGACAGCAGCTTCGGCTGGCGTCTCGTGAACCCGGTGATGAAGGAGCAATACGGCGTGGATGCCATGGGCGAAACGGCGGAGAACCTGCTGGAGAACAATGCGATCACCCGTGAAGACCAAGACAAGTTCGCCTTGTGGAGCCAGCAAAAGGCTGCCGCTGCACAAGCATCCGGACGACTTGCCAAGGAGATCACCCCAGTTGCGATCCCTCAGCGAAAAGGAGACCCGATCCTCTTCGCAGCGGACGAATTCGTGAAACCAAAGACTACCTTAGAAGGGTTGGGAGCGCTAAAGCCGGCCTTCAAGAAGAACGGAAGCGTAACGGCGGGGAATGCCAGCGGCCTGAACGATGGTGCCGCAGCCGTGCTCGTGGCCAGCGATGCCGGATTGTCGACCCATGGATTGAAGCCTTTGGCCCGCTTGGTCAGCAGCGCAGTGGTGGGGGTGGAGCCACGTATCATGGGCATCGGTCCTGTTGGTGCGAGCAAACTGGCCCTGAAACGCGCCGGATTGACCTTGGACCAGATCGATATCCTGGAATTGAACGAGGCCTTTGCCGCACAGGTGCTCAGTTGCACTCGCAGTTTGGGCATCGCCGACAATGACCCGCGCATCAACCCGAACGGTGGCGCCATTGCCTTGGGCCACCCTTTGGGCATGAGCGGTGCCCGATTGCTCCAGACGGCGGCTTTGGAATTGAAGTCCCGCAACAAGCGTTATGCCCTGTGTACCATGTGTATAGGTGTGGGCCAAGGCTATGCGGCCATCATCGAAGCCTGTTAAGAACGTGCTTCACATTGGCGTAACAAGGATCGGAACGCGTATTAGTTTGGTCCCCCGATCCGCATTCTCACCATGCATCCTCAGGAACAGATCAACACCTACATCGCCGAACAACCCGAATGGCAGCGCAGGCTGCTGGTCCGGTTGCGGCAACTGATCCATTCCACCGACGAGAGCGTGGAGGAGACTTGGCGTTGGAACGGACCCCACTTCGACCATGATGGCATCATGCTGGGCATGGCCGGTTTCAAGACCTGTGTAAGCGTTTGGTTCCACAAGGGTTCACTCATCAAGGACAGTCACGAGGTCTTTGAGAAGCTGGACAAGGGCGAGGACAAGGGGAACCGCGTGTACAAGCTGCACGAGGGAGACAAGATCGACGAGAAGGCATTCGTGGACCTGCTGAAGCAAGCCATTAAAGTGAACCAGTCCGGCGCCAAGCTCACCGACGCACGGCCGGCCAAGAAGGCCTTGACCATTCCACCGGACTTGGAAGGTTGCCTCAAGAAGGATGAGGAGGCGTGGATGCATTGGGAGAAGTTCAATCACACCCACAAGAAGGAATACGTGGAATGGATCACCGACGCTAAGCAAGAAGAGACCCGCAAGCGCCGCATCGCGCAAGCACTGGAGATGATCCGTGATGGTATGGGCAAAGAGGACAAGTACAAGGTGAAGTGATCACCTGTTCCCAACCCTTATTGGGCGGGTACTGATCTACACAGCCGTTCTGCTAATTGGGCTTATATGATCGACCCTATTCGACTTTATCAATCGCACCACTATTTACTGAATAGCAATAGAATATCGAAGTTTACTTAACCTCTTTTTCAAGCTCCTATTTGGCAATTTTCGGACAAGGTTGATCGGCGATCGCTCGGATCAACCTTTGATCAAATCAAAGGTAACTGACATGCTCAAGATCAGGATATTGTCATAATGCAACTATCAACATAACGAAAAAGCCCCAGACCAGTGGTCGGGAGCTTCAATTTTCGGGTTGTAGAGGTTACTCGGCGGTCTCCTCAGCAGCTTCAGCTTCGGCAGCCACTTCACCAGCCGCTTCGTTCTTGGCAACGTGCTTGGCGAAACGCTTCTTGAATTTGTCCACGCGACCGGCGGTATCTACCAACATCATTTTGCCGGTGTAGAAGGGGTGCGAGGTTTGGCTGATATCCAGCTTCACCAGTGGATACTCATTGCCGTCTTCCCACTTCACGGTGTCCTTCGTGTTTGTGCAGCTCTTCCCCATGAACATATCCTCATTGGACATGTCCTTGAAAATGACGAGGCGGTAGTTGCTTGGGTGCAGATCAGGCTTCATGGCAATTCTTCCTTTGGGGCGGCAAAAGTAGCTATTGAGTTCGGATTTGCAATACTTCTTGCTTGACCCGTAATGCAATGATCGCCCCCTTTGCTCCGTACATAACCGCGATCGGCCATCTTTGCCAGCCTTGAAACTCCTTCGCCCCCTCCTCCTATTGGCCGTCTGCGCGGCATTTCTCACCGCCTGCCGCAAGGACCAGGACTTCACCGACGGGTCGGGTATAACCTTGGAATTCAGTAGGGATACCATCCTGTTCGACACGATCTTCACCCAGGCCCCTTTTTCGGTGAACAAGCGGTTCGTCGTCCGCAATCCATCCAACAATGCGGTGCGGGTCGATATCGCTCTTCAGGGTGGCACGCCCTCCCCTTACCGTATCAATGTGGACGGCGCTTCGGGGATCTCGTTCGACAATGTGGAGATCTATGGTGGTGACAGCATCTTCGTCTTCGTGGAAGTCACACTGGACCAGAATAACAGCAACAACCCGTTCATCATCGAGGACCATATCCAGTTCAACACCAACGGCAATGATCAGCAGGTGCTTCTTTTGGCTTGGGGTCAGGATGCCCATTTCATCTTCCCCGACCAGTCCATACAGGGGCTTCCGCGCTTCAGTTACATCGCAGGAGGCTTTGATGAGAACGGCAACCAGATCTGCGAGACGGTAACCTGGCCGGACGATCTGCCTTACGTGATCTATGGCTACGGCGTAGTGGATTCGTGCTGCACGCTGATCATTGAACCCGGTGTCGACATCTACATGCACGGTGGCGCAGGACTTTGGGTGTACCGTTATGGGCAGTTGAAGGCGGACGGGGATATCAGCCAAGAGATCACCTTCCAGGGCGATCGCCTGGAACCGGCCTTTGATGAACTACCCGGCCAATGGGACAGGATCTGGCTGAACGAAGGACCAGCTGACTTCAGTAACACGATGTCCAATGTGGTGATCAAGAATGCGTTGGTCGGCATCCAGTGCGAGACCTTCCCTTTCAACCCGAACGAACCCACCAGCGAGCAGAAGTTGAAGATGTTGAACGTCAAGATCCGCAATTGTAGCGCGGCGGGGATCCTTAGCCGCAACTACACCATCGAAGCCACCAACCTGCTGGTAGGCGATTGTGGCCAGTATAGCGTAGCCCTTACTGGCGGCGGGCAATACATGTTCGACCACTTCACCATAGCGAATTACTGGGACTACGATATCCGCCAAACCTCGGCCTTTTACATGAACAACGCCTACGCGGACATAACAGGTGCGCTGCAGATCCGGGACATCACCAATAGCGTCTTCAAAAGCGGCATCATCCATGGATCGAACGAGAACGAATTCCTTATGGAATTCAACGAACTCATTATACCCACTGTTGGCGACCTTTCCTTCGATCATACCATGTTCAGGACCACCGAGCCAACGAACACCGAATACTTTCCGGACCAGTCCTCCATTCACCGGAATCAGAACCCCGCATTCCGGGATATCGCTCTGCGTGACCTTCACATCACGGTGAACTCCTTCGCGCGTGACAAGGCCAACACCATAGGAGAATTCTTCGATCTCGACGGTAATCCGCGCGGCAATGATGGCTTCCCCGACCTAGGCTGCTACGAATACGTCGAGTAGTTCAGCGCAGATCGAGCAGGAACCGCAGGGTATCAACCCCGTCCGCGTAGTCGCTCAACGCAGGCTGTTGTGTAGTGCCAAACGCGACTTGCCCATGCCCAACAACGCATTGGATGCTCGCCGCTAGTTCCTTCAGCTTGACATTCACCGCTGCGCGATCAGTGTAGCGCTCATAGAAGACGGTCGCGACCGGGCTGGGTAGCTGGAGATCCTCCTTCACCAGTGCGAAGCCGTTCTCCAGGAACTGCACGCCATCCAATAACCAAAGGGCGCGGGTGTAGTCGTAGTTGTTGCCGTACTTGTTGTGGTTGATGATCGCGCTCCACGGATAGATCGCCATGAAGTAGCGGTCCAGCGCAAAGTCGGCCGGGATGTACAGCTTGGCCACGTTGCGGCAGCCGAGTCCGTAATAGCGGAAGATGTCCTCCCCCAGCAACGTCAGTTCTTCCGGTGTCTCCGTACCGTCCAGTACGGCGACGCTGACCCGGCTCTTGCGCACGATGCGCGGAAGATGCCCAAAGTAGTGCTCGAAATACCGAGCCGTGTTATTGCTGCCCGTGGCGATCACGGCCTCAACTTCGCCGAGCTTGCCAGTGCTGAAAAGAATGCGTTCAGCGGTACCCGGAATAAAACGGTCCAGCACATGTACCAACGCGGGGATCAACGCCGGGTCCTGTGAAGAGCATTTTACGCGCGAGCGATGCCCGCTGAGCCAGACGCACAACACATCGTGCAGGCCCACCAAGGGAATATTGCCGGCCAACACCAAGCCCACCGTGCGCTCAGGTGCCCTTGGTGAAGCCAGCTCCGGATACCCCACCGTCCACTTTTCAAGTGGAGGGTGTTGGAGGACTTCGGACCATGCTAGGAACGCATGCCGGACGTTCTCTTCTGTCATCCAGCCATTCGCCAGGTGCGCGCGCTGGACTTCCCTATCCAACTGGAGGTACTCCTCCTCGTTCGATCCGCTGGAATGACCGGGCCACGGCTCCTGACGGCCGATCAAGCCCATTATCCTACCCAGCTGGGAAAGAGCAGAGATCCGCTCGCGCAGGCTCGTGTGCTGTTGTTCGGTGGTCTTCATCTGGACATTCCACGGGGCCTATCTTTGCCGCCGCTTCCACGGTCCAGCACCTCGATCAGGTCTATTCCGCGAAGGCCCAAAAGTAGACCGTACCGCCATGGCGATCATGATCACCGAGGAATGCATCAATTGTGGTGCTTGTGAACCGGAATGTCCGAACAATGCCATCTACGAGGGTGGCGCTGAATGGCGCTTGGCCGACGGCACTTCGCTGCACGGCCCTATGACCACGCCCATGGGCACCAGCCTCGATGCCGATGCGGCCAACGCGCCCAAGACCATGGACGTGTACTACATCGTAACTGATAAATGCACCGAATGCACCGGGTTCCACGACGAGCCGCAGTGCGCCGCCGTTTGCCCTGTTGATTGCTGCGTGGACGATCCCGATTTCCGCGAGACCAAGGAGCAGTTGATGGCCAAGAAGGAATTCATGCACTTGTAATTGCCGTTCCCGGCACGGACTTGGCGTACTTCCGGGGACCTCGTGATCGTTCCTGAACAAATGCGTTCCACCGGAAACCTGTTGCTCTCATCATTACTGCTTTCCGGTGTTGCCACCTTCGGCCAAGTCGATGTAAAGGCACGCATTGGATCAAACGTCAAGGCCGTCGGTAGCGTACCGAATGATCAGGCGCAGGATAGCCTGAACAAGCTGATCAAGCAAGACCTGCGCGCCCTCCTGGACGCCGACGGCGCTTTGACGGCGGACTTCAATGACCTTCCTATGACCTGCGTGGATGCGCCGGACGGCATCTTCCGGCTCTTTACCTGGAACCTGCCGCGCAGCGACGGGCGCCATTTGTTCGAGGGCTTTCTACTCGCCAAGACCAGCAAGGGACAAACACTCTTTGAACTGCGCGACATGACCGCGAACATCCCTTCGGCGGAAGTCCCGGAACTTGGGCCGGACCGCTGGTATGGTGCCTTGTATTACGAAGTGATCCCCGTGATCCATGGCGCAAAGACCTACTACACGCTCTTGGGCTGGAAAGGCTACAGCAAAGCGGAGACCCGCAAAGTGATCGAGGTGCTCAGCTTCAAGAACGGCAAGCCGCGCTTTGGTGCACCCCTCTTCGGAAAGGGGAAGCTGAAAGCCATGCGCAAGGTCTATGGCTACTCGTTCCAAGCCACCATGACGTTGCGCTATGACCCGGCCATCGAGGGTATCGTAATGGATCACCTCTCCCCTTCCCGCGCCGATATGAAAGGCCAAGCGGCATACTACGGGCCGGACATGACGAACGACGCCTACTTCTGGCACAAAGGCGAATGGTGGTTCGGGCCGGACATCGACCTCCGTGATCCGGGCAAGACGACCAAGCCGTTCAAATCGCCACCCAAACCGGCCCAGCCGTAGCGGATCCAACCTGCGATCGTGCATGATCGTCCATTCTTGCAGGTGTGCCTCGGCACCAGCGGTTACCTTTGCCGCGTCGAATTCCAACGGCGACAACCGATGAGCACCGCTACCAACGTGAAGGTCCACAATTTCAGCGCCGGACCGTGCATACTCCCCCAAGAGGTCTTGCAACAGGCAGCAGCGTCCGTTATCGACTTTGAAGGCACCGGCCTCTCGATCATCGAGATGAGCCACCGCAGCAAGCCGTTCGAAGCGGTGATGGTGAAGGCACAGGCACTCGTGAAGGAATTGTTGGGCGCTCCGGACAACTATCAGGTGGTGTTCCTCGGAGGTGGCGCCAGTCTAGGCTTCCACATGGTGCCGTTGAACTACATGAAGATCGGTGGCAAGGCGGCGTACATCAACACCGGGGAATGGGCTTCCCGCGCCGTGAAGGAGAGCAAGCTTGTGGGCGACACGATAGTGGTGGCCAGCAGCGAGGACAAGAACTTCAACTACATTCCCAAAGGCTTCGATATCCCTTCGGATGCAGATTACTTCCACTTCACCAGTAACAATACCATTTTCGGAACGCAGTTCAAGCACTTCCCGAACCCCGGCTCGGGGGCCGGGGCCGTGCCACTTATCTGCGACATGAGCAGCGACATCCTCAGCCGACCTGTGAACGTTGCCGACTTTGCACTCATTTACGGTGGTGCACAAAAGAACATGGGGCCTGCCGGTGCAACTGTCTATTTGATGGATCCCGAGAAATTGGGCAGGACCGGACGCAAGCTCAGCCCCATGCTGGACTTGAAGAACCATGCCGATAAGGAGAGCATGTACAACACGCCGCCCGTCTTCGCCGTGTACGTGAGCATGCTGACCATGGAGTGGATGAAACGCTTGGGCGGCGTGGCCGAAATGGAGAAGCGAAATGCCGCGAAAGCAACGCTCTTGTACGATGCAGTTGATCGCCTGCCGATCTTCAAAGGCACCACCGCAGTGGAAGACCGCAGCGTGATGAACCCGACCTTCGTTATGACCGATGCCACTATGGAGCCGGCCTTTGATGCGCTGTGGAAAGAAGCCGGCATCAGTGGCATTCGTGGTCACCGCAGCGTGGGTGGTTACCGCGCCAGCATGTACAATGCACTGCCTATCGAGAGCGTACAAGTGCTCGTGGATGTGATGAAGGAATTCGCTAACAAGAACGGATAGAACGATGCGCGTACACGCGAACGACGGCATTTCCGCACGAGCCAAGAAGAGCTTGCAGGAAGACGGTTTCAATGTGACCACGGACCATGTTCCGCAGGACCAGTTGAATGCTTATTTGAACAACGAACAGGTCGATGTACTCTTGGTGCGCAGTGCCACTAAGGTGCGTCGCGAGCTGATCGATGTCTGCCCTATGGTGAAGCTCATCGGGCGCGGTGGTGTCGGCCTTGACAATATCGACGTGGCCTATGCCAAGGAAAAAGGGATACCGGTGATCAACACACCGGCCTCTTCCAGCATCAGTGTCGCCGAGTTGGTAATGGCGCACCTTTTCACGTTGATGCGCAACCTGCACAAGTCCAATCGCCGCATGCCTGCGGAAGGACGGACCAAGTTCAAGGACCTGAAGAAGGAATATGAAAAAGGCTTCGAGCTGCGTGGTAAGACACTTGGGGTGATCGGCTTCGGTCGCATCGGCCAATGGACGGCCCGCTATGCGCTCGGTTGCGGTATGCGCGTGATCTATGTGGATAGCCGTGCGACGACCGAGGCCATCGAAGTGGAAGTGGGGGGCAGCACCGTGCGCGTGCCCGTGAAAATGGTGACCCTTACGGAGTTGTTGGCCCAGGCCGATGCGATCACCATGCACGTGCCTGCGCAGAAGGATGGTCGCGCCCTGATCGGTGCCGCTGAGCTTGCGCAAGTGAAGCCCGGTGTCGTACTGGTCAACACTGCGCGTGGTGGAAGCATAGATGAGGATGCCTTGCTGAAAGCACTTCAGGAAGGCCGGGTTCGGGGGGCGGCACTCGATGTATTCGTTGGTGAACCCGAACCACGGGCCGAACTGATGGATGAACCCGGCTTGAGCCTGAGCCCGCATATCGGCGCTGCTACGGCCGAGGCCCAAGGTCGTGTCGGTGATGAACTCGCCGACCAGATCATCGCCTGGCGCTCCACGGTGGACGTGAGCTGATGATCAACTTCCGGCCCTTCCGCGCGTGGCGTCCCGTTCCGGACAAAGCACACCTTGTCGCCAGCCGTAGCTATGTGAGCTACAGCGATGAGAAGATGCGCGAGAAGCTCATCGGCAACCCCTTCTCTTTCCTGCATGTGATCCATCCGGACCACGGCGCAACAGAGCACTTGAGCCGTGCCCAGCGCTTCGCCAATGTTCGGCGCAAGTGGAACGATTTTGTGGGCGAAGGATGGTACCTGCGCGATGAACGTCCCTGCATCTATGCGTACGAGCAAAGCCGTCCCGGTGTGCTTTCCCGCGGGGTGATCGGTGCCGTTTCCGTAGGCGACTATCGCGGTGGTCACATCAAGGTCCATGAGCACACATTGCAACAACGCGAAGAACTCTTCAAGGAGTACCTGAACGCAACGGGGATCAACGCCGAACCCGTCCTGTTGGCTGCCCCCGGCAACAGTGGCTTGGATGCTGCGCTGGAACGCGTGTGGTCCACCCCGCACACCTACGATTTCAGTACAACGGACCGCGTGCGGCACCGCGTTTGGGCCATGCATGAACCTGCGATAATCGCCGCCGTTGCAGAGCGCTTTGCAGGCATGGATGCACTTTATATCGCCGATGGCCACCACCGCCTCGCCAGCAGTGCGCGCTTGGCCGAGAGCGCGGGTGCATTCGCCGATGCGCCGAAAGCATGGAGCCTCGCTTTCGTTGTGCCGCAAGAGCACCTGCACATCCACAACTTCGATCGCGCCGTTACCAGCTTGGGTGGTATGGATACCGATGAATTCCTGAACGCATTGCGCACCGTGGGTAAGCTCGTTCCCTTGGCCGCAATGCCCGAAGCGCCGCCACTGCATGCCCAAGTACACGTGTGTACGCGCAAAGGTTGGTTCACCCTAACCCTCCCCCCCCCCGATCAGAACGCTGATGCGGCCGACCGGCTGGATGCCTCCGTACTCAGCGATGCTGTGTTGGACCCAGTTCTGGGGATCCATGATCTGCGCACCGATCCACATGTCAAGTTCGTGCCCGGCACTTTTGGCTTGGCCGAATTGGAACGCATGGTGAAGAGCGGAGAGGCTGCGGCAGCTTTCGGCCTTCGTCCAGTAAGTTTCGCAGAACTTCAGGCAGTTGCCGATTCCGGTGGTTGCATGCCTCCGAAGAGCACCTACATCGAGCCGAAGTTGCGCAGCGGGCTCACCGTGTATTCCCTAGAGGACATCTAGTCCGCCACACGTATCGATCATGGAACTCGACGCACTTGCCAAGCGATACGCGCAGGTGAAGGCTTCGATCCCTTCGCATGTCAAGCTCGTTGCGGTAAGCAAGACACGGACGGTTGAGGAGATCCAAGCTCTGTACGACCTTGGCCACCGCGCTTTCGGGGAGAACTACCCGCAGGAATTGCGGGACAAACAACCGTTGTTGCCTGCGGATATCGAATGGCACTTCATCGGGCATCTGCAGTCGAACAAGGTGAAGTACATTCTGCCAAAGGATCCCGGCCCCGCTTCCACGCACCTGATCCACGGTGTGGACAGCACCAAATTGTTGGATGAACTCGACAAGCGAGCTGCGTCATGTGGCTTGGTCCAAGTTGTGCTGTTGCAGGTCCACATCGGCCAAGAAGAGACCAAGCACGGCCTGCTACCCGATGAGGTTTGGGAACTCTTGCGTTCCGGTCCTCTGCTGCGTTGGCCGAACGTCCGCGTTCGCGGCCTGATGGGCATGGCCTCCAACACGGACGATGCTGAACAGGTGCGACGGGAATTCCACGGATTGGGCGAATTGTTCAGAAAGCTCCGTAGTTCCGATCAGGATCCCGCTGTATTCACCGAATTGAGTATGGGGATGAGCGGTGATGCCGCTGTGGCCATTTCCGAAGGCAGCACCCTGGTACGGATCGGTACGGCGATCTTCGGCGAAAGGGTCTACGAATGAGGGTATTGCCGGTCAGAGGGCAACTTCCGATCCATAAGACGTCTTTCTCTCGTAAATTACACCAACTTTTACCCCGATGATGCGACCAGTACTCTTCCTTTCGGCCTTAGCGGTTGCGAGTTCGGTCTGCGCACAACGGCACCTTGAAGTAGGTGTTAGTGGAGGTGTTACCCATTATTACGGTGACCTTGGTAACATCGATGGTCCCGTACAATGGAATAGCGCGAGGCCGGGGATGACCATCTCCTTTCGGGATTTCCTGAACAATAAGAAGCGCTACGTAACGCGCTCGCTGACCACCGAGGCTCGTTTGAGTTGGTTCCGTATAGGATACGATGAGACCGCTGCGATCAAGAACACCGAGGTACAGGACCTGAAGAACTACAAGCGTGGCCTGAGTTTTCGCAACGATCTTATCGGTGCATCGGGGCACCTCGTACTGAATGCGTACCGCGAGCCTTTCACCCCGTTGTTCCAGCAGCGGTTCTTCATGTACTTCCACATCGGGGTGGGTGTTTACCATGGTCGTCCGAAGGCGGATCTGTTCCGTGGTGAGCAGGATCCCGCGAACAAGTACTACTTCTGGGAAGATGGCACGATCCGCGATGCGCCTCGGAAAACGCCGGGGGCGACCATTGTGCAACGGGATGGAAAGTATGAGACCGACCTGTACGGCTGGCTTACCGAGGGCGGCGTTGGTGCGGGTGATCCCTCACGCACGGAACGGTTCTCTCCATGGCATGTCGGCGTACCCATGGGTGCCGGCTTGCGTGTGATGGTGAACCGCAAGGTGAGCGTTGGTCTCGAGTATTGCTACCTGATGTTCCTCACCGACATGCTCGATGACGTGAGCGACCGCTATGCGACCTACGACGAGATCGACGCTACCTACGTGGATGCGCGCGATCAAGATCTGGCGCGTTACATCAGCGATCCTACGGGGTGGGGTACCGTGGGTCAGGTGGACTTACGCACCAGCCCGCGCGGAAATCCGGCCCTACTTGACTCCTTCAGCTACTTCAGCTTGGAGGTGTCCTATAAGTTCAAGCGCAGTCCAGCGCGCAGAAGCTATATGAGCCTCTAGGCCTGCACGTCATTCGTGGACTGGGTGCCAGCTCATCCGCGATCGTCCGACGAGCACGTACTTTCGCGGTCGATGAGTACGACCAAAAAGAGCCTGGACCTGGCCTTTGCAGCACTCCTGAGCAAGGATAGCGAGCAGGTATTGACCGCGTTGACCCGGATCGAAAAGGAAGGTGATGCACGTGCGATAAGGCCTATGCTGTACGCTCTTGCCAATACGCAGGAAGACCTCGTACAGCAACGCATCACCGGACTTCTCAACGAGGTGAAAGTGAAGAACGCGGCCAATGAACTGTTGACCGCTCTGGACGAACCTGAACTGGCGGGAGTGCGTCGAACGGTGCTGGCCACATTTTGGAACGCGGGGCTCGATGTGCGCGATCATCTGGATCGCTTCGTGACCATTGCACTGGATGGTGACACAGAAGAATGCTTCGAGTGCCTCACCGTGATAGAGAACCAGGAGATCTGGCCGGAAAAGGCCGCTCGGTCGGCCGCTGCCAAGGTAAAGAAAGCCTTACCCGACGAGGTGAACTCCTACAAGGCCTCTCTGCTGAACGACCTCTTGGCCGTGCTCGAGTATCGTCTTGGTGACGACGAAGGATCAGTGGGTCCGAAATAACTCCCATGCAGCTTGATGGGTTGCCAGCGCGGCCAGACCTGGTTACCATGGCCGTCATCGATCGATCTCCGATAAAAGTCCCTTCCACTGCTTTTCGAGATCGGGCGGGCCAACGAGGAGCAGCGACCCCGGATCATACTGATCGATCACAGGGCATCACAGTTCTGTGAACTGGACCTGCGCGTTGGCTATGAGAGCGCCATCCATGCCGCGTTCGTAGACCCGGCCGGATGAAATGTTTCCAACCGAGCTAGTTGGCCCCGTTCAACACCGGCATAGTGTGCCGCCAGTAAAATGGTCGGCTACGGCGTTGTGCGCTTCACGCCATGAGCGGCCGTTACCGTTCCTTTGGATCTTATATTATGTGATCATGACCGACCACAACAACGCCTTCGATGCGAATCGGGCCGCATGGAATGCCCGTGCGCAACTGCATGTCGGTTCGAAGTTCTACGATGTTGAAGGCTTCGTCAGCGGACGCAATTCACTTACCGCGCTCGAACTCGATCTGTTGGGTGATGTGCAAGGCAAACGCATCCTTCATCTCCAATGCCACTTCGGACAGGACACGTTATCCATGGCCCGCATGGGCGCCGAGGTAACCGGTTTGGACCTCTCGGATACAGCGATCGAAGAAGCGCGCAAACTCACCGAACGATGTGGCCTGAAAGCCGATTGGGTGATCAGCAATGTGATCGACCACGTGCAGGAACTCGATGGGCAATTCGATATCGTGTTCACGAGCTATGGCACCATCGGTTGGTTGCCCGACCTGAAGCCGTGGGCCGTGAACATCATGCGGTACCTCAAGCCGGGCGGAAGATTGGTCTTCGTTGAATTCCATCCCGTGGTGTGGATGTATGACAACGACTTCACGCACGTAGCCTATTCCTATTTCAACCGCGAGCTGATCGTGGAAGAGGAACAAGGCAGCTACGCCGATCGCTCTGCGGAGATCAAACTCTCCTCCTACTGCTGGAACCACGACCTCTCCGAGGTGTTCACCGCCCTGCTGAATGGTGGATCGCGCATCGAACGGTTCACGGAGATGGACGGATCCCCGCACGACTGTTTCAACAACAGCGTGAAGGGTGAGCACGGCCTGTACCGCATCAAGGGTCTCGAGGGGAAACTGCCCATGGTCTACGCCATAGGAGCAACAAAGCCCTAGACGCGAAGGCGTTCTCACGAACGCATGCAGCTACTTCTGCTCTTCCACCGCCTGCTTCATGCCGTCCTCGACCATCTTGTAGAATTCGTCGATCTTCGGCATGATCACGATGCGGGTGCGGCGGTTGGTACTTCGGTCCTCGGGCGTATCGTTCCCGGCCAGCGGCACGTATTCCGATCGGCCACCCGCTGTGATACGTCCGGGTTCAACGCCGAGATCCTTCTGCAATACGCGGGTAATGGCCACGGCCCGTTGAACGCTAAGGTCCCAGTTATCCTTGATGCACTCCTTGCTCACCGGTACATTGTCGGTATGGCCTTCTACCAGCACTTCCATTTCGGGCTTGGCGTTCACCACGGTGGCCACTTTCGACAGTACTTCCTTCGCTCGCGGCGAAATGGTGGTGCTGCCACTGGTGAAGACCATCTTGTCGCTGAGGGAGATGAACACCACGCTCTTCTCCACGTTCACGGTCACATCGGTATCGTTCAAATTGCCCAATGAACTCTTCAGGCTCACGACCAACGCGATGGTAACGGAGTCCTTTTTCGTCATGGCATCCCGTAAGTTGCGGATCTGCAGGTCCTTCTCCTTGATGTTCTCCAAGGACTTCTCCAGGTTCTCGGCTTCCTTGGCCGATAGCGTGGCCATGTTGCCCACGTTGTTCAGCAGCGCTTGGTTGGTCATGCTCATCTCAGCGACCCGTTCATTGAGATGACGCTCGCTCGTTTCCAAACTGGCGATGCGCGAATCAGCCGATGCCCTGCCGCTCTTGCAATCATCCAGCGCGCGGTTGGCTTCATCCAACTTGGAGTTGAGTGTTTCGTTGGACGCTTGGATCGCCGCGTATTTCTTCTTGGATACGCAGGAGGCGAAAAGGAGCATGACGCTCAAGGAACAGAGGATCGCACGATTCATGTCAACGGTCTTTCGGAATGATGAGCCGAAGGTAGCAGAGGAAACGGACACGGCCTGCAGCCATTTCGATGGATAGGCCGGACCACTCACTTCAAGGCTTGGCCTCCGGAAGACGTTCTTGTGGTTCGAAGCCCACGCCAGCTTTCGTAAGCATCCCCTATTGCGGCAGCAGCGATCAACATGAGCAAGGGCTCCACCAGCAAGCGGTGCCGTGTTTCAAAGTAGAATACACACTGGGCCACCGAAAGGCAAAGGACCGTAAGGAGGGTGATCCGCACCTGTGTATTTCGAGACCACGCCGCGCACAAGACGATCGCGAACAGGACCATTGCATAGATCTTATACAACAAGATCGCCCAGAACATACCAGCGAGCGAATGGTCCATGCCCGCGTTCGATCGGAACAACCAGAAATTCTTCAGCTTCACAGCCAGCATCTTCCACCACAGCCACGGTCTTTTGTGTACTTCAGCCTGCCACTTCGCCTTGAAGAACGCCGACTGACCGGCAGGATACAAGGTCGCCAAGTGTCTTCGTTCGGGAACGGTCAATAGTTCGGCATAGGTGTCACCATTGGGGAGCAGACCTGAACCCTGTGTCGCCTCCTGTATGCCCATCCAGATGATCTGGTCGGATACCGAATTCAGTTCGAAACGCCCCGTGACCGCGTGGTTCCTGATCGACCATAGCCCAAGTGGGGCGATCATTACGAGCAAGAGGATGAGCTTCAACCCCATGTTCCGTAGCCTTATCAGGTAGTGTCGCTCACGCCAAAAGAAGGGGAGCATGAAGACCACCAGCGTAGGCCGATCAAGCAGGACAAGCCCGGCCAATGAGAATAGCCCCAGCAACCGCCATGGACGGTCGGTACGCGTGGTCCACGATAGATGGAAAAGGGCCATTGCGAGGAACATGTCCCAAGCGAAAGGATGCAGCATACGCACTTGGTAATAGGCCAAGAACGGACTAAGCCCTGTGAGCGCGGCCACACCTATCGCAACGGCACGTTCATAGGATCGCCCGGCCAGAATGACCAACGCCGTGCGGTAAACTAGATAGGCTGAAGCCGTACCGCAGGCGAGTTGGAATACCAGCACCGCTGTCTTCCCAAGGCCCAGGAGATAGAACAGGGCAACGATGGCCGTGTACACCGGGAATTGGAAGGTGTGGTTCCAGGCACCTAAATGATGGTATTTGAATTCACCGGAACGGATCCACTCCAGCGCTGTGTCATGGACCTCGAAGGAGCGCCCAGCGTCCATGAAGAACAGTTTGATCAGCGCCGCGATGACCAATACCAGGACGAGGGGATAATGGGAACGTGGCGCCGAACGAGGGATCATCGGGAGGGATGGCGAAGTTCCGCAAAAGCCGGTCCTTGACTCCGTAACTATGGTTGACCATGCCCCATCCGTTCACAAATGCCTGTTCACCGAGCCTTCATCAATGGCGCGAATAGAGCTTCAATAACCACCTACTTCGCGGTATGGCATTGAGCAGATTCTGGACCTTCATGCTCATCCTCAGCATCGGCTATGTGCTGGTGATGCTGGGCCTTGGCCGCCACTACAGCTTGGGAAGCTTGATAAATGGCAAGCAGGGGGAGGCGTTGGTGGTAGCCGAGACCGACACGCTATCCCTGCAAGGCAGCGCACTGCTCGCGAACATCCGGGCAGCTGGTGAAAGCGGCTTTTCCCAAGGCGATACGTTGCTCTATACCATCACCAAGAACGGTGTGGTGCAGACCAGCCTAGGCAAGCAACCTGCGGATGGCCTTTTCGCCACCTGCCGCAATACCATCACCGACCTGTGGTTACCCTTGATCGGTTACCTCACCTTCTTCTGTGGTTTGCTCAACCTGCTGGTGGACTCAAGGGCCATGGAAAAACTAGCGCGCTTCCTCTCCCCTGTCTTCCACCGCGTTTTCCCCGAATTGCGGAAAGGTCACCCCGCCTACGGATTCATGACCTTGAACTTCGCCGCGAACTTCCTTGGACTGGATAGCGCCGCTACGCCCTTCGGTCTAAAGGCCATGGAGAGCATGCAGGAGGATAATCCGACGAAGGAGCGCGCCACGAACAGCCAGATCATGTTCCTCTGTCTGCACGCTGCGGGCCTGACGCTGCTGCCAACGAGCATCATCGGTTACCGTGCTGCACAAGGCGCGGCCAATCCGGCGGACATCATGATACCGTGCATCATCACCTCGTTCGTGGGTACGCTCGTGGCCTTGTTCCTGGTGTCGGCGAAGCAGCGGATCAACCTCTTCAATCTACCGGTGATGGCGGCTGTATTGGGCATCAGCGTGGTGATCGGAGGATTGATGGCTTACATCACCGGGCTTACCGGAGTGGGTAAATTCCATTTCACGGACAACCTGAGCAACGGCATGTTGCTCACCATCATCGGGCTGATCGTGGGCTATGCCTTCTGGGTAGAGAAGTACTTCACCGAGAAAGGCACCAACATGTTCGACAGTTTCGTACACGGCGCCAAAGATGGTTTCACCACCGGACTGCGTGTGCTGCCTTACATGCTGGCGATGCTTGCAGCATTGAGCATATTCCGCAACAGCGGGCTGATGGGGATCGTGATGGACGGCCTTTCCTGGACCATGGCACTTGCGGGTGTGGACAAACAAGTGATCGATGCCATCCCCGTGGCATTGATGCGTCCCTTCAGCGCAGGTGGTTCGCGCGGCTTCATGCTGGACGCTATGAAGACCTACGGCCCGGACAGCCTCACCGGCCAATTGAGTTGCTTGTTCCAAGGCGCTGCAGAAACAACGTTCTACGTGGTCGCACTCTACTTCGGCAGTGTGAACGTGAAGGATAGCCGCTACACGTTGGGCATCATGCTGCTGGCGGATCTGGCCTGTGTGATCACGGCGGTGTTCGTGTGCAAGTTGTATTTCTAGGCCATCACTCAGATGTCGGTGGATGAAAGCATCCTATACATCATCCCGACCGCATTCGCCATCTTCGCGCCCCATGCCAAAGCTTCCTACGACCCTCAAGATCGCCAAGCGCCGATCAAAGATCCACGGCAACGGTGTCATCGCCACCGCTCCCATCCGCAAAGGAGAGTACATCGTTGAATACAAAGGCCAACTGATCGACCCGAAGGTGGCCGATAGCGAACACCATGGTGACCTCACCACGGGCCACACGTTCCTGTTCACACTGAATGAGGACTACATCATCAATGCGAACGTGAAAGGCAACATCGCCAAGTGGATCAACTGTAGTTGCGACCCGAATGCCGAGGCATTCGTGCATGAATACAAAGGAAAGGGCAACACTAAGGATCCGCGTAAGGACCAGGTGATCATCGAAGCACGTCGCGCCATCAAGGCCGGTGAAGAGATCCTGTACGACTACGGCTTCGAATTCGATGTGCCTTACACGAAGGAATTGCTCAAGACCTGGGCCTGCCGTTGCGGAGCACCGAAATGCCGCGGTACGATGCTGGGTGGCAAGAAACTCCGCGCTTTCGTGAAGTCGAACCCCGATTGGAACAAGTAGTCACCCGGCTGGAGCACGCATGCTTCTCGCATTACCATCAATTCCCGGAGTTGGCACACGCTTTGCCTTGTCGCCCACCAAGTACCTTCGTGGCACCATGAAAAAGAACTTCCTTCTTCTCGTTTCCTTGCTGATGCTGACGGGTTCCATTTCAGCCCAGGACGACGCACGCAGCAAGGCCATCATCGACAAGCTCATGGCCAAGTCCAAGACATGGACCAGCTTCGAGGCAGACTTCAGCAGCCGTTTGCAGAACACCAAAGACAAGCTGGATGTAAAGCAGGAAGGCAACATGAAGGTGAAGGGCAAGAAGTTCCGCTTGGTGCTGGACAAGAACACTATCATCAACGACGGCACTGCCATATACACATACAACAAGGAGAGCAACGAGGTGAACTTGAGCGATCCCGCTGAAATGGACCAGGAACTGGACCCGAGCAAGCTATTTTCACAGTACGAAAAAGGCTTCAAGAGTGCGTTCGTTGAAGAGAAGGCCGATGCCGCTGGCGTAATGACGCAGGTGATCAAGCTGTTCCCATTGGACCCTGCCAAGAAAGCCTTCCACACCGTGGTGATCACCGTGGACAAGGCCAAAGTGGAACCCAAGGCGATCCAAGTCCTCTACAAGGATGGGAATACGGTGAACTACATCTTGAAGAAATTCACTGCGAACCCTGAGTTGGCCGACGCCCTCTTCGTCTTCGACAAGACGAAATACCCCGGCGTGGAAGTGAATGACATGCGCTGATCTATCCAAGACAGAGTGATCGGCACCTGACCGACGTGCCCCCATGACGCCATTCCCGCTTAGGCTGGGATCTCGTGGGGGCATCGTCCTTGTTGCAACAACTCGAAGGATGGTTCCGCGTTACCTGACAACTGATCAGGCATTCTCTATTTATGCGCTTCCACTTCCTCCCACTCGTCTTCATCACCACAGTTGCCAGCGCCCAACCGCGCGTGATCCACGTCGTGGTCGCTCTGTGTGACAACCAGTACCAAGGCATCGTGAAAGTTCCTGCCGGCATCGGGAACGGTCAGAAGCCGGGCACCAACCTATACTGGGGCGCGGGTTATGGTGTGAAGACGCATTTCGATCGTTCAGCAGAATGGATCCGCGTTGTGTGTCCGAAACCCGGAACTGCCCACATCCTTGACCGTGCCGTCTGGAAGCACAAGGACAGCGCCGTGTACATGATCGCCGACGCTTATGATGGACGGAACATCCGCGAAGCGACGGAAGACCTTTTGCGCTATGCCAGTGGGGCACGCCCGGAGAGGATCGTTTTGAATGGCCAGACCCTCAGTGCAGGAGGTAATGCCGATCTGATCGCCTATGTGGGGCACGATGGCCTCATGGACTTCACATTGGAGAAGGAATTCCCCGCCACAAATGCAGAGGAACGCCAGACGATCATCCTGGCCTGCATCAGCAAAAAGTACTTTTCACCAGCCCTTCGCATGACAGGGGCGTCGCCTTTAGTCTGGACAACCGGCCTGATGGCGCCCGAAGCCTACACGTTGAAAGCAGCTTTTAACGGATGGGTCGCTCACGAGACCGACGAAGCGATCCGGGAACGCGCGGCGAAAGCTTACGATCAATACCAACATTGCGGGATCAACGGAGCGCGGCGTTTGCTCGTCAGCGGCTGGTAGTTTGTTGACCTGCTTGTCCGGTAAGGTGAACATAGTCCTGAAGCACCGCGCGTAGGAACTGCTCAGAATTCAAGCCTGCCCCGGTGTTGCCTATCGCAAGGCTGACCTTCTCGGCCATTTCGCGCAGCAGGTCGGCGCGGTTGCCCACTTTGAAATTGTTCAAGACCTCCTTTATCAACCCCGCTTGGGCATCGTTCAAGCGCACCGCTTCCGGGAATCGCACCTGGTGTTCAGGCTTCACCTCGGTCATCAACGTATCCTGCAACCGCAGGCGTGGCTTCAAGGAGACCACGGTGGTGCCTGCTGCCATATCGCCCAACCGCTGGCCTTTCCCATTGATCAAGATCACCACGAGACCGAGGTAGTAGAAGCCATCGATCGGGCGAAGTACCCAACGTAAAAGGTACTGTCCGATACGCGGCTGCCCGCCATCCACACGCGACACGCGGATCTTGCGTGCCCGCTTGCCGATGCTTTGGCCATCCATCGTGATCTCGCAGACCAGATGGTAGAACAGGTACGGTATCAGCGCCAGCACAGCCAGTATGCCGATGGCGATCCCGCTCGGGTCGTTGTCGATGGAGATGAAAACGAAAATGGCGAGGAAGAACAGCCAAGCTAACAGCACAAGCGTATCGAAGATGTAGGCCACGATGCGATCGCCCAGGCTGGCGACCTCCTGTTGCAACACCACGTTCTGGGCGGTCTCTATACCGATGGTCTGCATGGCTCTGAGGTCTCTTAGAAGATCGCTGGCAAAGTACGCGGTTCGGAGGAGGTTGGTGGAATGTAGTGGGCAGTGGGCAGTTCTGGTTCTCCACGCTCCTCGCTGATGAAGAACCGTGTCAGATCGCACCAAGTCGTTTCGGAGCATGACTCACTGCCTACTGCGCTTTTCAACGCACCGTTCATGGATCGGGAGCTACCGGACCGCCGCCCCTGCGTATGTTTGAAACCTCATGCGCGAAGCGGCTTTCATCCAACGTAACCAGTCCAAGTGGCAACGGCTGGAGCAGGTGATCCAAGGCTTGGATGGGCTTAGCGGAGACGAGACCAGCAGCCTGTACATTGAACTGAACGATGACCTCTCGTATGCGCGGACCTTTTACCCCAAGAGCAATATCCCGGTCTACCTGAACGGCCTGGCCTCACGGCTGCACCAGCACATCTACCGCAATCAACGGACGCCACGCGGCCGGTTCCTCACGTTCTGGCGGGAAGAGGTACCACTCGCGATGGCCGCCACGCGAAAACAACTGGCCCTCTCCTTCTTCGTGTTCGCCTTAGCCATGGTGATCGGTGGTTTGTCGGCGAAATATGATGAGAGCTTTGCGCGCTTGATCATGGGCGATGGCTATGTGGACATGACCTTGGAAAACATCAAGAAAGGTGAACCCATGGCGGTCTACGGCGGACATGACGAAGGCTGGATGTTCCTTGGCATCACGGTGAACAACGTGCGGGTGGCCTTGTTGTGTTTCGCAGCCGGCCTGTTCTTCTCGTTCGGCACCGGGTTCCTGTTGCTATACAACGGGATCATGGTGGGCGCTTTCCAATACTTCTTCTACCAGCAAGGCGTGCTGCGCGAAAGTCTCCTCACCATCTGGGTTCACGGCACCCTCGAGATCTCAGCCATCATCATCGCTGGTGCCGCGGGGTTCGTCTTGGGCAACAGTTTCCTTTTTCCGGGCACATACACGCGCGGCGAGAGCTTCCGCCATGGCGCAAGGCTGGGTTTGAAAGTGGTGATCGGCCTGGTGCCGGTGTTCATCGTCGCCGGTTTCCTGGAATCCTTCGTCACGCGGCATGCCTTGGAGATGCCTTCCTATGCTTCGTTGGCCATCATCGGTCTTTCGCTCACCTTCGTGATCTACTATTTCGTCATCCTACCCTACCATGCAGAACGTCGCCCCCGTACAGTTGAGCCAGGTCCGTGATTTCGGCCAGCTGATCAGCACCACCTTCGTTTTCCTGAAAGAGAATTGGAAGCCCTTGGCCCGGGCGATCGCGGTGGTCTGCCTACCCTTCGCTGTGATCGGCGGTTTTCTGAGCGGCGGTACCATGGCAGGGTTCCAGCAGATGCAAGTGGTGAGACCCGATGATCCCTTCGCCGCACTGAGCGCAATGGGTCAAGGCATGCTCTTCGCCATACCGGGATTCCTGCTGCTGATCTTCGGCTATTTGTTACTTGTCGCCATGGTCCACGAATACCTGCGGGCTTATCATCTGGGCGAGCACCACGCCATGACGCCGACCGAACTCGCCAAACGGGGCTGGTCGCAGTTGGGTTCCTACTTCGGCGCAGGCTTCCTTATGGGACTCATCGTAATAGTGGGATTCGTGCTCTGCATAGCACCTGGCTTCTACGCGTGGGCGGTCCTTTCCCTCACCATGATGGCACATGCTATTGAACGCACGGGCAGCTCTGGATCGCTAGGCCGATCGAACAATTTGGTGAAGGGTGATTTCTGGCCAACGCTTGGTCTGTTGATCGTCATCGCCATGATCTCCGGCATGCTGAACTTCATCATCCAATTGCCGTTCACCGTGGTGGGTATGGTGGTCGGCATCAATACCGGCTTGGATGCGGCGAAAGGAAATGTCACCGGCTTCCCCACTTGGTACGGCACATTCATGTCCATTGCGACGGCGATCCAATGGTGCGGGCAGATGTTGCTTTACCCCATCATGGCGGTGTGCTTGGGCTTGAAGTATTTCTCCCGTGTGGAGGAGACGGAAGGTGTTGGTCTTCGCAAGAAGATGGAAGGCTTCGAGCAAGCCTGAAGCATGCTGCGCCGGCTGTTCCTGTTGCTGTGGGTGTGTTGTGCGAGCATTGGCTTTGCGCAGCGCACGGACTCCATTGCACCACCTCAAGGAACGGTCGTGCTGCGCGCTTTCGATGAAGAGCGGATCAACGAACTGAAGGCCGATCCGGCACTCGACTATGACAAGGATCTGAGGCAACTGCCATCGTTGTGGGAACGGTTCAAAGCTTGGCTCTGGGATCTTCTCGATGACATTCTAGGCACTCGCGCTGCTGGCTTGATCTCCCAGAACCTGCTCTACGTGATGGTCTTCGTGATCCTCGTGTTTGCCGTTCTTGTCCTCAGCAGAGGCGGGCTGCGACGAGTTTTCCATGGCGCACCACGTTCCTTGGCGGAAGTGGCGACCGTGAACGAGGACATCCGTGAGATGGACATGAATGCCCTGATCGCAGAGGCTGAGAACAAAGGTGACCTACGGCGTGCGATCCGCTTGCACTACCTGCTGGTGCTGCGCAAACTCGTGGACCAGAACGTGCTGCACTGGAGCCCCGACCATACCGACCGCGACTACATGGCCCAGATCAAGGATCCCGGGTTGCGCGCGCGCTTCACTCAGGTCGCCTTGGTGTTCCAGTGGGTCTGGTACGGCCATGCCGAAGTGGATCATGCCCAGTACGACGATCTCCGCCGACCCTTCGTTGAATTCGAAACCGTTCCCGTGATATGACGCGCTTCGAGAAACGGATCCTCTTCGCGCTGGGCCTGCTGATCCTCGGCTTGTCCATCTTGGAGGCCATGGCACCCAAGCCCACGGATTGGAACCCCTCCTATTCGCGCTTCCACCGCAAACCGTATGGCGGACAATACGTGTTCGAGCGGCTGAAGGACCTCTTCCCCGACGTGCGTACGATCAGCGACCCGCTATACTCCACCAGCCGCGAACGCTTTCCGGGCCAGGTGGAAGATCAAGCCGTGAACCACGTCTTCGTCAACACACACTTCTCTCCCGATGTGATCAGCACCGAGCGCTTGCTGAACTGGGTGGCGGCTGGCGACAACGTGTTCATCGCTGCGGATAATATCCGTGGGCCGCTCGCCGATAGCCTCAACTTGGACATGGGCGTGAAGCCTTGGTATGGCGAGGATGACGTTTCCGACATCCGTTTCATCGGAGAGCCACGCATCGCGGAAGGTGCGTTCCACTTCGGTCGCGGTTTCACCGGAGCCTTTTTCACCAGCTACGATACGAGCCGTACAAGATCCTTGGCGGTGGATGGCAGCTCGCATCCTGTGCTGCTGGAAACGGCTTGGGGCAAAGGCCACATCGTGTTGTGCAGCGCGCCGATGGCGATCACGAACTATAACCTTGTAAAGGATCGCAATGCCGCCTTCATCGCCGGAGCATTGAGCGCATTGCCACCGCTCCCTGTGCTCTGGGACGAATCCTACAAGGTGGGACGTATGGAGTCGCAAACACCGATCCGCTACATCCTCTCCCAAACCCCATTACGTTGGGCGTGGTTCCTGTCGCTTACGCTGGTGGTACTCTACATTATTGTACATGCACGTCGGCAGCAGCGTGCAATTCCCATTGTAGCACCGCCACGCAATGCGACCCGCGACCTCATGCATACCGTGGGCCGCCTCTATTGGCACAAACGCGACCACACCGACCTGGCCCGCAAGATGATCGGCCACTTCAAGGAAGATGTTCGTCAACGCACTTACTTGCGCAGCTTCGCCTACGATCCGGCAACGACCGATCACCTCGCCACCAAGTCCGGACTTTCCAACGATGAGACCAGCCAGCGGTTGAACGCTATCGCACAGCGCGAGAGCACAACACGCATTACCGAAAGCGACCTGCTGAAGTTGAGCAACGAACTACACGAATTCAGACAACTGATCCGATGACCCTGCCCGAACACACTGACCCATTGACCGGAGCACCGACCAGCACGCACGTGGCGTACCAACCCTCACTGCCCTTGACAGAACTGCAACTGGCTGTGGATCGGCTGCGCGGCGAAGTACGCAAGGTGATCGTGGGCCAGGAAAAGATGGTGGACCTGCTGTTGATCGCCTTGCTCAGCGATGGTCATGTCTTGATCGAAGGAGCGCCCGGTCTGGCGAAAACGCTCACAGCGAAGTTGCTGGCACGCTGCATCTATACCGGCTTCTCGCGCATCCAGTTCACCCCGGACCTGATGCCGAGCGACCTGATCGGCACCAGCGTGTTCGATCCACGCACCACCGCATTCGAGTTCCGCCCGGGGCCTCTCTTCAGCAACATCGTGCTGGTGGACGAGATCAACCGGGCACCGGCCAAGACGCAAAGTGCCTTGTTCGAA
>Ga0209181_10001418_pt1 | contig 42126 bp, 39 predicted proteins | sample MAT05_FD_187208 | JGI IMG/M metagenome (GOLD analysis project Ga0209181, IMG submission 187208) | Freshwater microbial communities from Lake Fryxell liftoff mats and glacier meltwater in Antarctica - MAT-05 (SPAdes) (version 2) | ecosystem: Environmental > Aquatic > Freshwater > Ice > Liftoff... | reverse complement strand
TACCCAGCGTGAGTGCAAGGAGTGAGCATGCGCCCGATATGGTTGCCTGCGCCGAAGCCGTAAAGCAACGCCTGCTGGAAGCCGGTGTTGACAAAGCCGAGATACACCCAACCGCCGGCCACCCCATTGTGTATGCCGAAAAGATTGTTGACCCCAGCAAACCAACCGTGCTGGTGTATGGCCATTACGATGTGCAGCCCGCCGATCCCTTAGAGCTTTGGAAAAGCGGACCCTTTGACCCCGTAATTGTTGACGACAAAATTTTTGCCCGTGGCAGTTGCGATGATAAAGGCCAGTTTTATATGCACGTAAAAGCGCTGGAAACATTGATACAAACCAACACCCTCGAAAACAATATAAAGTTTTGTATTGAGGGCGAAGAAGAAATAGGCTCACCCAACCTGGCCACTTATGTAAAAGCCAATGCCAATGTATTAAAGGCCGATTGTGTGCTTATCAGCGATACCGCACTTATCAGTTTAGACACACCCAGCCTGGATATTGGCCTGCGTGGCCTCAGCTATATTGAAGTAGAAGTAACCGGCCCCAACCGCGACCTGCACAGCGGTGTGTATGGCGGCGCCGTTGCCAACCCCATTACCATATTGGCAAAAATGATTGCCAGCATGCACGACGAGCACAACCATATTACCATACCCGGTTTTTATGCCGATGTATTAGAATCATCTGCCGAAGAAAGAGCCTTAATGGCCCAGGCACCTTTTAACGAAGCCGAATATAAAGACGACCTGGGCGTAATAGAACTTTGGGGAGAAACCGGGTACAGCACCAACGAACGCACCGGCATACGCCCAACCCTGGAGCTAAACGGCATTTGGGGTGGTTATACCGGCGAAGGCGCTAAAACCGTTTTACCGGGCAAGGCATTTGCAAATCTCCTGCCGCCTGGTACCCAACCAAAACAGCAGTAAAATTGCCGACCTTTTAATAAGCCACCTGCATACCATTGCACCGCCTTACGTAAAAGTAAAAGCCACCTTACACCATGGCGGCGAGCCTTACCTTACACCTATCGACAGCAGCGCCTACAAAGCCGCAGCCAAAGCCATGGAAACAACTTTTGGCAAAACACCCATACCCGTACGTGGCGGCGGCAGCATACCCATTTGCTCTTTGTTTGAGCAGGAATTAAAATGCAAAGTAGTGCTGATGGGTTTTGGCTTAGACAGTGATAACCTGCACAGCCCCAACGAAAAATTTGAGCTGGCTAATTTTTATAAAGGGATAGAGACGATACCTTATTTTCATAAGTATTTTGAGGGGTAATGTGCATTGTCATTTCGACAATAGGAGAAATCTACAGCTAATCCAAAATACAAGATTAAGATTTGGCAAAGCAGGCTTTGAAAACTGCTGAAAAAAAGGTTGACTAATTAAAAAAAAGTAAACCAATTGCAAAATGAAAAAATTAGACGAATTATTTTCACGGCTTGGTTTAGATAAAAACAATGGACTGTTTATCACTAAAGAAGAACTTTGGAAAACAGACATAGCTTTGCCTAATCGGGTGAAAAGATTGATTGAAAGAAAAATTGACCCGGATGCTTTTTTCTGCTTCGACAACAAACCCATGATTTTGTTTTTTAATAGCCGGGAAGACAAAAAAGAAATACACAAAGCCATTTGGAATTTTAATGAATGTCCAATTGCAATATTTGTTGAGAAGGGTACAGTGGAAGTTTTTAATGGATTTAATTATTTAAAGGAAAGTGGACTGTTAGAAAAACTTGGTGGAGTTGAAAAGCTAACCGACTTTACATACTTTGAATTGGTAACAGGTAGAACGTGGGAACAATACCAAGAGCAATTAAATTATAAGAACCGTGTTGACTACCACCTTCTAGAAAACATTAAATCTGCGAGAAAATTACTTGTTGAACAAGACGAGAAGAAAGCAAAAATTACCAATGCGATTATCGGCAAAGTCATCTTTGTAAGATATTTAATTGACCGAGAAGTAAAGATGAGATTTGATGGTAGGCTACGTAAATGGACAAATTCAGAGTTTTGCGACTTACTAAATCATCCGAAAAAAGTTCAGCATTTTTTTGATTACTTAGAAGATAAAGAGAATGGATTTAACGGTGATTTGTTTCCGCTTACCAGTGCAGAATACAGACAAATAACTAAAGAAGATTATCAAGTTTTAAGAAGGTTACTGCAAGGCGAAGACATAGCAAAAAATCAACCTTCACTATTTGAGTTTTATGACTTTTCGATTATTCCAATAGAATTTATCAGCAATGTTTATGAGTTATTCATTGGGCAAGACAATCAGAAAAAAGAAGGTGCTTATTACACTCCACTTTTTTTGGTTGATTACATTCTAAAGGAGACAGTAGAAAAACATTTGAATGGTATTGATAAACTTGACGCAAGATTGAATGAATTGCTTTCCCCTAAACTTGGTTCATATTCATATTGCAAAGTTCTTGACCCTGCTTGTGGTTCTGGTATTTTCCTTGTCGAAACTCTTAGGAAAATTATCGAAAAATATATAAGTGATACTGGTATTGATGAAACATCTGGTCGGTTCAAGACTGCGATAAAGAATTTGGCTACAGAAAATATTTTTGGCATTGATAAGGATTTAAGTGCAGTTCAAGTTGCAATATTTTCAATTTACCTTACTCTACTTGATTACCTAAAACCTGCCGCGATTGAAGATGCGTTTAAGTTCCCAAACTTATTAAACACAAACTTTTTCGAGGCTGATTTTTTTGATGAGAGTTCAGTCTTCAATCATAGATTGAAAAATATTGAGTTTGATTTTATTTTAGGAAACCCACCGTGGAAAGGTAACGGGATGGACGAAACAGGAAAACAATATTTAAAGAGCCGAAAGAAAAAAGAGAAGGGACTAAATAAGAAATTTGAAATAGCCATTAACAACAATGAGATAGTTGAGGGGTTTGTTTTAAGAGTGAGTGATTTTTGTGTTGGAAATACACAAGTTTCTTTTATTGTCCGAAGCAGTATTTTATACAACCTTGGCTACAATGACGAATATAGCCCTTTCAGACAATATTGGCTTGAAGAATATTTTCTTGACAAAGTATTTGAATTAGCACCAGTAAGGCATGAGGTATTTGAAAAATCAAATCAACCTGCTATTGCACCAGCCGCAGTTTTGTTCTATCGCTATGCAAACGGACGAGTTACCGATAACAATACCATTGAACATATAGCTTTAAAACAAAGTCGTTTTTTTTCGCTATTCAAAATTTTTACAATCAACAGAACAGATTATAAAAATATTCAACAGAAAAAACTTAAAGAGTTTGATTGGCTTTGGAAGATTTTAGTTTATGGTTCTTACTTAGATTTTAATTTTATAAAGAGACTTAAAGAACAATATTCTTCAATAAAAAACATCATCTCAAAAGAAGATAATCTTATAGAAGGAACGGGGATACAATTTAGCAGTAATCCGTCATACAATTCAAAACACTTAATAGGAATGCCTTTCATTGATTCCTATGGACTCCATTCCTTTTTTATCGAACCTCAAAAAATTCACTCCTTTGATAAACTAAAAGTTCACAGGTTACGAGATGAACGCTTATTTAAAGCTCCAATGCTTTTGGTTCGTGAAGGTATTGACATGGAAACATTAACAGCTAAATGTGCCATTTCTAAGAAGGATGTTGTATTCAAAGACTCCATCACATCAATCAAAGCTCTTGAAAAATCAGATTTAAAAGTTTTAAGAAACATAGCCGCAACTTTTAGCACATCTCTGTTTTCCTATTATGCTGTAAATATGTTTGCATCCATAGGTATTGAAAGAGAACGAGTAAAAAACTATAATAAATATAGCCTGCCTTATCTTGAACTAAACGCAACAGATAGTATCAGTAAAATTGAGCAAGCACAAAAGCAAATATATTTGGAGAAGCAAAAAGCCGTTGAGAACTCAATAAAAATTCAGACATTGAAAATTTCTATTCAAACGGAACTGAAAACAATAAATGAAACTGTTTTTGAAAAATTAGAACTCAATAATATTGAGACATCGCTTATGGATTACGCTTTGGAAATTAACCGCAACCTAATTATTGGTGACGAATCAAAAAAGGAAAAAGTGTTCTCTGATTTGAGTTTTGAAAACAATCAATTGAAAAACTACGCTTCTATATTTTTAAAACGATTCAGGTCCAAACTTGACACGAACGAAAAAAAGTTTGTAATTGAAATTTGGCATACCAATCAAATAGTTGGTATGTTTTTCAAAATGATTCCAGTTTTTAAATATAATAAGAGCATTGTTTGGGTAAACAAACAAAACAGTGATACAGAAGTTTTAGCGTTTCTAACAAAAATAAGTTCTGCAAAAATAACTGATAGGCTTTTTGTTCAGAAGGATATTAGAGGTTTTGAAAAAGACTATTTCTATATTTTCAAACCGAATGAAAAACGACTTTGGCATCCAGCTATTGCGTACTTGGATGTAAATGAATTTGCCGATGCTATTCTCAAATCTGTAAACAAAACAAAATGATGTTTACGGACTTAAATGCATCTACCTATGGTCACAGCACCATTTTTTACAATGCTGAATTTGAAGAATTATTATCCAAAATAATTGCTTGTTACAATCTTATGCTTACTGACAATGTAAGTTTAAGCAACGATGAAAATAGTATAAGAGATGTTCTCTTAATAAATTATTTGAATGATAATTCAGTAAGACGAAGAGTTGAATTGACTGATTACCTTTTTAATAGGGAAGTTCCCGAAAGCATAACTATTGGCAGAACTGATATAAAAATCGAAACGCAAAATACATTTCAAGACACTGATGCTTATTACACTATTGAATGTAAACGATTGGACGCATCAAACACAAAAGGAGCAACTGGATTAAATGCCAAATACATTCAAAAAGGGATAAGCAGATTTGTATCAAAAACTTATTCTTCTCACTACAAGACAAATGGAATGATTGGCTTTATTGTTCAACCAATGGACATTAATAAAAATATTGAAGCTATGAATGGCCTACTGAAAGGCTCTGCAAATACAACAAGGGAATTATTTAATTACAATATAGTTTCTGACTTTTACTATTCTTATTGTTCAACTCACAGCTTTGACGGTGATGAAATTCTCATCTATCATTTAATGTTTGACTTTTCTAAGCATATAAAATAATTCAACTTCAAACTTCTTTACTGGCCTAAGTCCCTAATCTGGCACAGGTGTTCCCTTACCAACTGGCGCAAGTATGTCTGGCGCAGGTGTTCCCTTCTCAAATCATTAAATTAAAACGTTTAGCTTTTGGGATCACCTGTTGCCTCTTCAGTTCTACCGGTTTGTAACCGGATTTAAAGAACGTGAAAATAAAACACACCGAACGGCTAATTAATACCGATGTGACTTTGTAATCAGTCCAATCGGTACCTGCCTACCGCAGGCAGGTTTACCAAAAGCCAGCCGCACATAAGCCTGGCTTGAATTTCAGCCTGGCTACATTGCCCGCCCGGATGACCCCGGTCGGACGGGGCCCAAAATGAAATTCAGTTTGGAATAAAATGAATGTCACCATCCCTGGCATAAACCTATCCGAAGGATGCCGGGCATAAGGTCTGCTTTCACATTTCCTGGCTTTAACGGTCAAAAAATACAGTTTCTAATTATGGAAACCTTTCTTACCTTTGCAAAAACAGGTTTACTTGCAATATTTTCAAACACGGTTTTTAGATGAAGCAGATAAATTCATCGCAAGCCTTGATAAAAAGGCTGCAATAAAAGTTTTTTACAATATTGACCTTGCCGAACAAAGTAATGATCCTAAACTTTTTAAAAAACTACAAAAAGACATTTGGGAATTCAGAACAAAGTTTGGCGGATTGCAAATTCGCCTGCTTGCATTTTGGGACAAGGAAGCTGAAACCGATACGTTGGTTTTTGCAACGCACGGGTTCATTAAAAAAATTGACAAAGTTCCTGCCAACGAAATTGAAAGAGCAATTAACATCAGAAAAAAATACCTTGCCTACCGGCAGGCAGGTTTTGAAAGCAAACTTAAAAAATAGCATTATGGTAAAGACAGCAATAAAATCGTACTCACTTGCCGAAATGAAAGATAAATATATCGGCCAAAAAGGCACAAAGAACAGAGACCAATACGAATATGAATTGAGTATGGACGTTTTAGGGCGAATGATAAAAACAGCGAGACAAGAACGTAATTTAACACAACAACAATTAGGCGAACTTGTAGGCGTACAAAAAGCACAAATATCTAAATTAGAAAGCAGTGCAAACAGTGCAACAATTGACACAGTCTTAAAAGTATTTAAAGCACTAAAAGCAGATATTCATTTTAATGTAACACTTGAAAAACAATATTTGCAACTCGTTTAATAATAAAGTAAACGTAAAACAGGTGGTTTGATAGACATTTCAGAGGCACAAAATGATGATTGAAACAGCAGCAGCAAACAGATTAATTAACCAGTATTTAGAAAATGGGACTAATAAAAGAACCAAAAAATGTTGACTTCTATGTTTTGGATAAACCATGGACAGTAACGGAAAAAAATGAGTTTAGTGCTTTCATTAAATTACGTAAAGAAAAGCGAAAGAAAAGGCAATCCCAGGCAACCAAATCAATACCCAAAAAGGTAACTGCATAGTTTTTTGCCTCCCTAATCAATGCATTTCCCATCTGGCACAAGTATTTTTGGCGCAGTCTTACATTTACTGGCGCAGATATGCAGCCAGAAAAAGTGCGGTAGCGTATCTGTGCCAACTAATGCTGCCTACAACCGAAGTAGCTGGGCCTCACTACAGGCACAGATACGCAAACACACAATAGCTATGCCGCATATCTGCGCCAGTAACCCTTCACCTTATGGCCGAACTTTGGGGAAGTGTAAGCTTACACATTATCAACGGGAATACTTGCGCCAGTCGAGATACATGTCATCAAAATACAAGATTAACGAAGATGAAAACCAAAGCAGTTGGAATTGCAGCCTGTATTTATTAAATTTGAAGCTAACTGAATTTATATTAAAAACTAAACCTTTTATTTAAAAATGCCGGTAAATATTACGCCCGAAAAAATTAAAGAAATTGCGCAGGATATTGACTGCGGCATGAAATGCTTTTATCATATTGCATCAGGCGATATTGTAAGTTACCCCGATGAATTAAAGAGCCACGGTGGATTTGATGAAGAAATGTGGGAGGATACCATAGATAAGGTTGAAAATAATTACAAAGAATATATTGCCTTTGAAGGTATAGAAAGCCATGAATCGTTCAGGTTGATGGAGACTTTCATCAACAATATAGCTGATGAAAAAACCAGCGTATATTTTACAGAATCAATAAGGCGTAAAAAGCCTTTTCAACAATTTAAGTTTTGCTTACAGGAATATGCAGACCTTCAGCAACAATGGTATCAGTTTAAAAATGAGCAACTGATAAAATGGGTAGATGACCAATTGGAAGCTTACAATTTTAAAATATCCAGGTAACAGCACTGCCGAGTATTTTATGCTACCAGGCTGTTTATCACTATTAATGATAAGCCGTAGCTTAATCTCTTTGAAGGCAATCAAAAAAATTAAATGGAACTTAATCTTAAAAATTACACAACAACACTTACAAAGGAGTTGCTGAAACTGGCAGGCAAAAATACCATCAGGGAATGTGATGAGGTAGAAAAAGGATATTATGTGGCTTACGTAGATGAAGGGGCAGAAAGCTTTGATGTATCCATAACCCTGTTAAAAAACGGAGAAATTAAAGACGCATTGTGCGACTGTACAAACAACCAGCATTTCTGCAGGCACAAAGCAGCATTGCTGATGCATATTGCCGGAGAGAAAAAAGTAAAAAAAACGGTAACGGTCAGGGCAAAAGTGAGTAAAAGCGAACCACTGCTGGATGATGCTGCATTACATGAACTGAAAGACTGGATAAGGAATGTGTTACAGAAAAATGCTGACCTGGAGCTTGCCTTTATTCATCATTTTACGGCTAAACACCGGCAATTTACCCCCGAGGAAATTACAAAAACTACCCAGGACGCTGTAAAGGCAGTGGTGAAAAATAAAAAAAACCTTGACCCTACTCTTTTAAAAAAAATTATAGACCTCTGGACCGAACTGCATGCACCCATAGTTGCCCAATACCAAACAGATGCAATTAATGAAAGCCAGTTCCTGAACTTTCATACACTCCTTGAGTGTTGCCTGGCGATTAATGAAAGTTTGATCACAAGCGGTATAAAAATAACGGGCTATGTTGATGCCTTGCTGAAAAAATGTGTTGAAACTATTTCGGATATTTATGATGAAACCGGCTGGGCTATAGCAACGGGTTATTTTGTAGAACAAATACTAGATAAAAGAAAAATTAGGTTACATTATCTGCAGCATCTTCAAAATATCATCAGCATAAGTACTGAAGCAAGAAGAAACCTGCTGATTGACCGGATCATAAGCCAATACAGCAAAACCAGGAACGATACTGTGGATTATACTTCTGCCTACACAAAACTGGTATTTGATATTGCAGTGCAATACAGCATGTTTGAAAAATATTATGCAGTTTTTAAACCTATTGAATGGAGTAACAGTTACAATGAAAAACTGATTGAATCGCTTATTGAAATAAAACAGTATAAACTGGCAGAAAATTATTGTTTAAAACAGATTGCCGGCAACTACAAAGAAGAATACAATATACCTTACCTCATTTTTCTAAAAGGTATTTATACCATTAGCAAAAATGAAAATGGTTTGGCTGATGTACTTAAACAATTGTTTCCTTACACTTTTAATTTTGATGATTACCTGTATATTTTTACACGGATGGAGGATGAGGTGCAAAAGAAAAAGTGGCGTACAAAAATACTTTCCAGGGCCCGTAGCAGCAGCCGGAGTTATAATGCCGCTGCCGCAGCATTTTGTTTCAGGTTGGCCGACCATGAAAAAAAATACACAAAAATGATAGAGTATATTGATGGATATACCGGTTACCATTTAATTCTTACTTATTTTGAATCGATGGCACTTACAGATAAAACCTTGTTGATAAGAGCATTGCTAAATAAAACTGATGAATACGGTTGGGGTAGCAGTACCGCTGAACGTGAAAAGGATAAGGAGACTTTCCCTAAATTGTACCAGAAAATGCTGGAATATTATACCATTGATTATTTGAAGGCAACATTAAAGCAGGCCCAAAATAACTACTCGTACAGGTATTCCGGCAGTTTTGTTAACTATATGAAGGAGTTTATGGGGGTAAATTCATAGTCTCTCCGGCGCTGGTTTGTTTGGCCTCCCGCTTGCAATCGGAACGCCCTTACACAATCATTAAATTCGTACGTAAAGCTTTTAGGATCACCTGTTGCCCGTTCAACCTGCCAGCCGGCCAGGTTCTACCGGTTTGTAACCGGATTCGAAATGGAAAACTTATTTTATACCGATTATACTCTTTAGGAGTCCAATCGGTACCTGCCTACGGCAGGCAGGTTTACCAAATCCTATCACACCAGGCCATCGCACATCCCTTCGGCTACGCTCAGGATGTCAGCCAACACACATTGGCCTGTAATGAAATTATATTTGGTATTACATCCTCATGTTTTGCAAGGGCAAGTACCAGTATTGCAGCAGTGGTTAATTACACTGTTCGCTGAACGGGCTTCAACTAGCAGTAAATCAGCGTACTAAAACCCAACGCCCCGGCGGCAAGCTCAGTAACCGTTTAAATTGTAACCTGTTCAATGCATGATTCAGGTACAGTGGTGGCGTGTTACTATATTTAGCATATACCGTTTGTTGGGTATAGTAAACATCAAAAGTTAGCATTACTTTTAAGGATGAAATATCAGTTATGTATCGGCTTTTTATTGTTGTCTGTTTTTTGTAAAGCCCAAAAAGTTACCGTTGCAGAATTTACATTCGATCCGTTGCAGCTTACCGGTAATACAGCGGTAAAAGATCAAAACATGTCCTCTACCTGCTGGAGTTTTTCCAGCAATTCGTTACTGGAAAGTGAATTGATGAGGCTGGGAAAAACAAATATTGACCTTAGTGAAATGTTTGTTGCCCGGTATTCGATGAAAAGAAAAATAGCTACCCACCTTCAATTAAAAGGGCAGAATTATTTTACACCCGGAGGTCAGTTTCATGATGTGGTTTGGGTGTTTAAAAATTATGGGATTGTTCCGGAAAATATATATCCGGGTAATACAAATGCTTTGCAGAAACATAATCATCTAAATCTTGATGATGTTATTAGTAAGTTTATACAAAAAATGCTGAAGGAAGGCGTAATGAAACTAAATGAACAGCAAAATAATTATGTGGATAGTGTGCTGGATCATTATTTAGGCCCGGTTCCGGTGCAATTTAACAGCAATGGAAAACAGCATAACCCAAAAACCTATTTGAAGGAAGTGCTGGCAATCAATCCCGATGATTATGTAGAGATAACTTCATACACCCATCATCCGTTTTACACAACTTTTATTTTAGAGGATAAATACAACTGGACCGGCGATGCCTATTACAATGTAACGATGGATGATTTTTCTGCTGTAACTGATCATGCCCTGGCTAACGGATATTCGGTTGGATGGGATGGAGATGCAGATGATGATAATTTTAATTACAACCAAGGATTAGCCTTTCTGCCCCAAACAATCAGCGATTACCAGGCTTACCGACAAATGGCGCTGGAGGATGAAAGCACTTTACTAAACCATATGATGCATATCGTTGGTTTTACCAAAGACAATTTTGGCAACAAATGGTATTATATCAAAAATTCCTGGGGCGATAAGACCAATGCACTTGGTGGATATTTATACATGCGGGATGATTATTTTAAGATCAGGACTGTTGCCATTATTGTAAATAAAAATGCTATACCGGCACTTATCAGAAAAAAAATGCGGCTGTAAAATAAAGTTGCTTTGCATCTGGCGCAAATATCTTCGGAGTGCCGATAGCTAACCGGATTTTCTTACACAATTATTAAATTCTTACGTAAAGCTTTTAGGATCACCCGTTGCCTCTTCAACTTGCCTGCCGGTAGGCAGGTTCTACCGCTTTGTAACCGGATTCGAAAAGCGAAAACTTATTTTACATCCGCATCTGTTATAAGCCGGTTTTTTTTCAGCAATATATAAGGCTGAAACTAACCTAATTCAGCGGGATGAGCAGGTAATAATGGTTTACATTACTATTTATAAAAAAATACCGTTGTTTCCTAAATAACGTTGTTTATTTGCAAATAATTGATAACAACTAAATGCAGCCCGAAAAAATAAAAACTTCTATTTGTATTATTGGTGCCGGGCCTGCCGGCGCTACTGCCAGTATATTTTTATGTAAATCGGGCATTAAGCATGTTATCGTTGATGCTGCTGTATTTCCAAGGGATAAGGTTTGCGGCGATGGGCTAGACCTTAATACGATAAGGGTGTTGAATCATATTGACCCGGCAATTATTGAAAAGGAACTATCTGGCAATAAAAAAAGTTTTACCGCATCGCAGGGCTTCAGGTTTATTTTACCAAATGGCCGTAAGGTTGATATTATGCGTAAGGGCACAAACGGCCCAACCAATGCTGCAGACAGGCCCATGTTTTTTGTAAGCAAACGTTTTGATTTTGATAACCTGCTGGTGAGCCGCATAGACCGCAACGTTGCCGATGTACAATTATCTACCCGTATACATACAATAACCAAAACAGGAAAAACCTGGATGCTGGAAGGCGAAGGCCCCAATGGTAAGCTGGAAATTGAAACCAGCTTTTTAATTGGTGCCGATGGTGATCATTCGTTGGTACTGAAGCACCTGGGTGAGCGAAAGGTTGACCGTAATAATTATGCCGGGGCTGTAAGGCAGTACTGGAGCGGCGTAGAGGGCATGCACGCTGATAACCTGCTGGAAGTGTATTTTCCCAAGAGCCTGCCTTTGTCTTATTTCTGGATATTTCCACTGCCCGAAGGCAAAGCCAATGTTGGTTACGGTATGGCGAGTAACTACATTGCCAAAAACAATATTAATGTGCGTAAAGCATTTGAAGAACTTATAAAAACCGATCCGGTGCTTATACCACGGTTTAAAAATGCACGGCCACAGGAAACCATAAAAGGCTGGGGCATCCCCATGTCGGGCAACGACCGCAAGGCTTATGGCGATGGATGGTTGTTGCTGGGCGATGCGGCTTCATTGGTTTGTCCCACATCTGGCGAAGGAATTGGTTCTGGTATGATATCGGGATATGTAGCTGCAAAATTTTTACAGCGAGCCACGGAGCAAAACGATTTCAGCGAAAAAATGTTTACCAACTACAACAGGGAAATTCATAAGCGGCTGCGTACCGAAGAAAAAGTTTATCGGTTTATAAATAATATTCCGCCACGTATTTTTTCTTTGGGCATCAATACGATATTATCTACCTGGTTGTTTAAATACTGGCTATCAAACAAAGCCATGAAGAAATGGGTAGATACAGCATATACAAAGGAGATTGACGTAAAATTTACGTAAAGCATGTAACACTGGTGAGTTCCTAATGAAATGCTTTTACAGAACAGGCTCATACCAAATGTGCCTGTTTTACTGTAAAGATGCATCTGCTTTTAATGATTGCCGGCGTTTGATGTTACCTCTTCGGCTTTATTCATCATATTTTTTAAAGAGCCGGTTAAACTGCAAATACCGTCGTAAATTAATTTTCTTGATTTAGGTATCAGGAATAACGCAACCGCAGCACCCACTGCTAAACCGGTAATTAATTTTTCAGATTTTTTCATGACTTATTTTTTTGGGTTGATGAATGAAATTTTATCTAACTATTTATTATAACTAGTGCAAGAACTTGTTAAACGAAGTAATATAAAATATAGTTTCATTACTGCCAGTGTGTGCTGGGTGAAATTATGTGCTACGGCGTTATGTGAAGGAATTTGGTATATACCAATTTCACTAATTACAGCGTATGATCGGTATAATTTAATTTTTTACAAGTTGCAGCGTACGCACATCGCCTTTACCATTGTCGTATCTTACTATATAAATTCCTTTGCTTAACATCCCCACCTGCAAACGTGTTTGCAACTCATTGGGTACCACTGTTCTTTGTTGTAAAATTTTTCCATCGGCATTTAGTACAAAGATGCTGGCCCTCTCGGCTGAGGAAACGTGCTGTACAATAACCTGATCCGTAGCAGGATTGGGATACGCCTGCATTGCCTTACCCGTTAGGTTCGTAAGGTATGCCGTTTTAATTATGTTGGGTGATGGTTGATTACGATTTGTAGCTGTTGCAGAATGGTCGGGGTAGATTTGCGAAAAAACAATCATTCCGCATAAAATAAATGTAGTAAAAAGTAGCGTCTTTTTCATAGTTGTAAATTTTTAAGGTTGATACATCCGCTGTTATCAATATTTCAATAAACGTGCCATGGTGAACATTATAAGTTGCATAATTATTACCCAGCACAATATGTGTAATACGTTACCCAAAGTATAGGAGCAATGCCACAATCAGTATTGTATCTTTACATAAAGAATGATTATAATGAACACATACGGGCAACAGATAAGTGTAGAATTAACAGCATGGCAAAAGAAAATGCTGCGCCGGCCATCTTTACTCAACAGCCTTTCAAAAAAACTGCAGACGAAGATCAACAACTGGATACCGGAAAAAGTGCATAAGGCCATTACCGCCACCATCAAACAAATGATACGGGCTGTTTTGTTGGGCGCAAAATATACCAGTGCCGATACCCTTGTAAATGCAAGCCTGCAGGAAAGGGAAGTAGCTGTTCAAAAAAAAATTGACTGGTACCGGAATACAGCAGCGGTTGAAGGAGGGATTACCGGGGCCGGCGGCATACTGCTGGGCCTGGCCGATTTTCCTATTTTGATAAGCCTTAAACTTAAACTACTCTTTGATATTGCCGTGCTGTATGGTATGGATATACACGACTACCGGGAAAGGGTTTACCTGCTTCACATTTTTGAACTTGCGTTTTCAAGTGATGAACACCGGAAAAATATTTATCTTAAAATGACTGATTGGGAAGAAAAACGAAAGACCTTGCCTGAAGATATTAATGCTTTTGAATGGCGTAGTTTTCAACAGGAATACCGGGACTATATTGACCTGGCTAAAATGGCACAGTTAATACCGGTGATAGGTGCACCGGTTGGTGTGCTGGTAAATTACAGGTTGATAAAAAAACTCGGCATCACCGCTATGAATGCTTACCGGATGCGGCTGTTGCATTTTGGCGATGCGTAAATGATCCCTATGGGGTTTTTAAAGCTTTCTCTTTTTATAAATGCAACCACAAAGTTTTGTACATTTAACTTCTTACAGCACTGCAAATTTTCAACACAAAAACAAAAAATGATGAAAGCAATCATTCAGATTTTGCTGGTAACCAGCATCAGCAGCTTACTCTTTTCGTGCAATGAAAGCAGTACAAAACAAACAACAATTGCAGCAACTGATGTGGCCGACAGTAAAAAGCAGATCGCTTCCATGCTGGATTCCTTTAATGTAGCTGCGGCTAATGCCGACTATGCCCGTTACTTTAATTTTTACACCGAAGACGCAACATTTAACGGAACCGATGCCACCGAGAACTGGGATAAAGCCGCTTATATGGTTTGGGCAAAACCTTTCTTTGATAAAAAAACAACCTGGAATTTTACAGCCCTCAAACGCAATATTTATTTTGGTAAAAATGCCGATGTAGCCTGGTTTGAAGAATTATTGAACACGCAAATGAAGATATGCCGTGGTTCCGGTGTGGTGATAAAAGTTGGCAATGACTGGAAAGTACAGCAATATGTTTTATCAACCACAATACCCAATAGCCAGCTTGATAAGGTGATAATAATAAAAACACCTGAGGAAGATTCCCTTATCAATAAGCTGTCAGCAAAATAAAAAAACGGGCTTAAACAAACAGTAAAACCAAAGTAAGTACAATGCCTGCCAGTGTAAAATAAAGTCACTTTTTAAAATGCTGGTCTTAGGTATAAACATCCAAAAAGAAGATATTACGAGGAAGATCAGCGATGCCGCCAAAAAAAGTAATCCAACATAAACGATAGCCCGAAATAGGAAAATAATTTACCCAACAGGGAATATTGCGATCAATGGCAGCAAATGTTTTCAAAATTTCAGGTTGCGTGATAAATGAAAAAATTTCAGGTTATTTGCATCTTCCATAAAAACAGGCGTATTGAAGAAACACCCCATTTTTTAACTACTCATTATAAACCTGCATGCCATGTCTCAAACAAAATTAGAGGGCGAATTTGCTTTCAGCAAAGCAGAAATTGTTGCCGGTTTTAATTTTTCGGCAGCCGGCACCTTTCAATTTTTTTTAGTTATGGTGCCGTGAACCGTAGTGCCTCCGGAACTTTTATGGTTGAGGGCAATACCCTAAAACTTAAAAGCAATAAGGAAGCCGGGAGGGGCTTTACGGTAACTGCAAAATCAAAAAAGTCTGCAGGATATACCATTCAGTTCAGTCACCCCAATGCTTACCTGGCCGAAAATATACGATGCCTTTTTTTTACAGATGGCAAACCTACAGAGGCATTTACAGACCGCAACGGGAAAGTACATGTTGATATTACAAATTGCGACAGCATCTATGCACAGCATCTTTTATATCCAGATATAGTAACCCTCATTAAAGATGCCGGCAATACCAATAACCATTTTACCTGCACACTCAACCCCTCGCTGGAGCAGCTGAGTTTTAAAGGCATAGATCTTACCCTTGAACCAGACCAGTCACTCAGTTGGTTGCCCAATTATTTCCTGGCAATGCCCGGGGTGAAATTTATCAGGCACTAGAATTTAGCGTTTTTTTTATCTAACTCCCGTTTTTATTTATCATTAAAGCAAACATTAGCAGGCATCAATTGTTGTTAGCAGTATATACAGTAAAAAACTCTTGATCATGTTTAATTATCTTATTATCGGCGGCTCCTCCGGCATTGGTTTAAGCCTGGCAAATCTGCTTGCACACGAAGGCCACCAGGTTTACGCAACCTATAATACACATCCTATTCAACCAGCAAACAACCTGATTGAATATCATGCTTTAAATGCTTTAGACGAAACCATAGATCTTTCATTTTTACCGGAATTATTAAATGGTATTATTTATTGCCCCGGCAGTATTAATCTGAGGCCTTTTGAACGGATTAAGCCTGCTGATTTTATGAACGATTACCAACTACAGGTGGTGGGTGCTATAAAAATATTACAGGCCGTGTTGCCCAGGTTAAAAAAAGCAACCAATGCGAGTATCATTTTATTTTCTACTGTAGCTGTACAAAATGGTTTGCCTTTTCACAGCCAGGTATCTGCATCAAAAGGCGCCATTGAAGGATTGACAAAAGCGTTGGCTGCCGAATTAGCGCCTGCAGTACGTGTAAATTGTATTGCACCTTCATTAACCGACACACCTCTTGCAGCGGGCTTATTAAATACCGATCAGAAAAGAGAAGCCAATGCCCTCAGGCATCCATTAAAAAAAATAGGTACGGCCGATGACATTGCCAACATGGCTGCTTTTTTAATTTCTGAAAAAGCAGGATGGATAACCGGCCAGGTAGTGCATGTGGATGGCGGTATGAGTTCAATCAAATAAAATTTCAGGTGATGCACAGTGAAATATCCGAAATAGACATAAACCGTATCATTGAAATGGCCTGGGAAGATAGAACTCCCTTTGAAGCCATTGAGTTTCAGTTTGGAAAAAATGAGACAGCAGTGATTGCACTCATGCGTAAAGAACTAAAGCGCAGCAGTTTTAACCTCTGGCGCAAAAGGGTTAATAGTGGTGTTAGTCAAAAACACCAGCACAAAAGAAATGCAGGTATTACCCGTTTTAAATGCAGTTTACAAAGAACAATTACAATGAATAAAATAAGCAAGCGATAATTTTTTTTAAATAAGTTTTGAAAAATATTAAAAAAGAAAACAGACCGCAAAAAATTTGCGTTACCTGCAACCGCCCTTTTATCTGGCGAAAGAAATGGGCCCGAGTTTGGCAGGAGGTTAAATACTGCAGTGATACATGTAGAAGATAAAAATGAGTTGTTGTAATCATCCATAATTATTTTATAGGTATTCCGTAAAATAATCAGCAAACATTTAACCCAATAAAATAGAAATATTATTTCATTTGCAAACAGCCTTTGACCATGCACATAGCAGTAAATTTGTATGCTGCGGAGGTAATAAAAAATTATAGGTAACCAACCTGCAACTGCTGTTGTTTTGTGTTGGATTTCAAAAACGAACTGCCGTATAATTAATTTACAGAAGCGGTTTAACCCAGAATTTGTTAACAGTTCCGTTCATTTTTGCATTTCACCCAATTACCCGTAAATTGTGCAACTAAAATGAATTTTATGAAATTAAAATTATATACCTCAGCGGCTGTAATAACAGTTTTTGCCCTGGTATCATGCGCTGGAAACGATAGTAAAGATTATGTTGATAAGTCTGTAGTGCCTACTACTGAAGAAAAAGCAACAACAGCACAAAACGTTATAGCTAACCCAACCATTCAAAATACGGCAGCAATGCCTGCAAACCTGCAGCAACAAGGAACCCCCGTAACAGTTCCGGTAACAAATCCGGTAATTGTTAGCCCGCAGCAGCCTCAGCAATTAAATATGAGTTCGCAAAATAATGTAGTAATGACACCCGTTCAAACCCCAGTGCAACCAACGGCAGCAGGTATGAACCCGGCACACGGGCAACCGGGTCATCGCTGCGATATATCTGTAGGTGCTCCTTTAAACAGCAAGCCTGCTCCGGCACCGGCAACAACAGCCGCAACAAACGTAAGTGCACAGCCTCAGGTAACAATGAAGGAAGTGCCTACTACAACAAAAACTGCACCGGGCATGAACCCTCCGCATGGAGAACCAAACCACCGCTGCGATATAGCCGTGGGTGCACCATTAAACAGCAAACCAACAACACCAACAACAGTTACAACAACAAGTGCTCCAGCATCTATTGCGCCACCGCCTTTGCTTACAGCACCCAAAAACGACAGTTCGAAAAATTAATTAAGAAAAACGATCCTTGTTTATAAAGCGAAGCCCCCGGTTAACACCGGAGGCTTTTTTACTCATAATACCAAACACAAACATCCTTCGGCTCCGTTCAGGATTATCCTGAACAGATTATATTTTAATCAGGCTTTTTGCCCTCTAAAAAACTGTTGAGTGTACTTATTTCAGACTGGTTATTCTCATCTGTTTTTACAGTGTAGTTGCTGTAAAAACTTTCCACATCAGCAATGGAATTGTGTAATTCCATATTGCGGCGAAGGTAAGCAGGCACCGTTTCAAACTCATTGTTAGGATCGGCTGCGTTAATGTTGAACGACAGGTTACGCAGTTTTGCAATCCGATCCATAGCCCTGCGCCGAAGATCCTCTGTTTCGTCCTGCATTGCAGGTTCCTCAACATCGGAAATCATGATGGGCTGAGCTGGTTGTACATGTTGCTCCTCCTCCGCCGCTTGATGGGATTTTACTACCAAGTGCATTTCAATTACAGGTTCGTCTTCCTGTTGATTTTCCTGCACCGGTAGTAGCTCATCAGTCGAATTGGATTCTGGTTTTGGCTTCTCCTCCACATAAATTTGTGCAGGTTTAGCCAGATACCCTCCAGACGAAGGAGGGGTGCTAGCATCTTTATTAATTATAGTTATTTCTTTTAGAACTTTTGCTGGTTTATCAATTGGAGGAGGACTTTGCGGAATATCAAATTCAATTATTGGTATCTGATCCGTGGCCGAAGATATTTCAAAAAACACAGGAGCTTCATCCAACTTATCCCCAGTATTTTTACTTGGTAATTTCACCTCCGGCATGTTTTCAGTTACTTCTTTTAAAACGGGCATCAGTTCATCTACTTCTGCCTGTAATGCAGGCTGTTCGGTAATTTCAGCAATGGCAGCTTCCTCATCTTTTTCTTCAAATTGTAAAACCGGTTGCTGTACTATTTTCTTTTCTTCTTTAACCGGCATCTCCAAAGTCATTACAATTTTTTCATCCTTTTGCTCAGTTACTGTTTCTGTTTTTTTCTGAAAAGGATCTTTATGATCGAATCCCGTTGCAATTAATGTAATACCGATTTTTCCGCCCAAACTATTATCATAACCCAGACCTAAAATAACATCGGTTCCTTCACCCGCCTGGCTTAATAAATAATTCTGAATAATTTCCACTTCATCCATGGTAAATTCATGTTCGCCTTCAGATGAATTGATATTGATCAGTATCCATTTGGCACCACGGATGTCATTATCATTCAGCAAAGGTGAGTTGATAGCGTTTTCAATTGCCAGTTGTGCCCTGTTCTCTCCTTCTTCTGCGGCACTTCCTAAAATAGCAACACCACCATTTATCATTACCGTGCATACATCCGCAAAATCCACGTTTATCTGGCCGGTGCTGTTGATTACATCGGTTATACATTTTGCCGCAGTTGCCAACACATTATCTGCTTTTGCAAAAGCTTCCTTCATTTTTAAATTTCCAAACTGGTGGCGCAGTTTATCATTGCTAATCACCAGTAAAGTATCAACATGATTTTTCAACAGCATCACGCCTTCTTCTGCCTGGGCAATTCTTTTTTTGCCTTCATAAGCAAAAGGGGTGGTAACAATTCCAACGGTAAGTATGCCCAGGTCTTTACATATTTTTGCAAGAATGGGTGCACCACCTGTACCGGTACCACCGCCCATACCGGCAGTAATGAATGCCATTTTGGTATTTACTTCCAGTATACGTTTTATTTCTTCCAGGCTTTCTTCTGTAGCCTGGCGGCCAATTTCGGGATTAGCACCTGCACCAAGGCCCTGCGTTAAATGCGGCCCCAGTTGAATTTTATTAGGCACTTTGCTTTGTGCAATGGCCTGTGCATCTGTATTGCAGATGATAAAATTCACACCTTCAATATTTTGCGAAAACATGTGGTTTACCGCATTGCTACCGCCGCCGCCCACACCAATTACCTTGATGATGGAGGATTGATCTTTAGGCAAATCAAAATGTATCATAGTTTTTTGTTTAGCCCTCTAAATCTCCCGAAGGATTTAGAAGAGTTTTTAGAATTTATACATTAATTATTTTTCAATTAGTAAGAAAGAAAAATTTTACTGTACGTTAGTTAATGGGTTAGTACTTATTTTTGAATGTCGAATTTTTGAATGTCGAATATCGAATGTCCCTATAGTTTAAAGTCCTTTCACACATTCCATATTTCATATTCGCTATTCGCCATTATAATTTGGCATCCTCTTCTTCCTTAAACAAATCAATCAAACCATTCTTAAATCCATCCATAAAATTTTTCAACGATTTACGTTGTTTGATTTTTACGGGTGCGTTTTCTTCAACTACATCTAATGTTTCATCAACCGGTTGCTGCTGTAAAGAGCCTGGTATTTCTACCCTTCTAAACTGTTCTTCAAATTGTTTGTTCTTATTCTCGTAATCATTGTAGCCTTTCAATATCAAACCAATACAGGTGCTGTACATCGGCTTGGCCAGTTCGTCAATATGTCCGCCTGCCAGATGTTCGTTTGGATAACCAATTCTTGCATTCAAACCGGTAACATACTCGGTTAACTGAATTAAATGTTTCAGTTGAGAACCACCACCAGTCAGTATTACACCGCCATTCAGCAATCTTGTATCCAGGCCAACCTGTTTTAAATGATAGGTCACAAAATCCATGATCTCACTCATGCGTGCCTGGATGATGCTGGCAAGATTCTTAACCGAAATTTCTTTTGGGGCCATACCACGTAAACCCGGTATGGTAATAAATGCATTGGCTTTTGCTTCATCACTTAATGCGCTGCCAAACTGAATTTTCATTTGCTCAGCCTGAGTTTTTAAAACCCCCAAACCGTTTTTAATATCGTTGGTAATGTTTTCTCCACCAAACGGAATTACTGCAGTATGCTTTAAAATACCTTCATAAAAAACTGCCAGATCGGTTGTGCCACCACCAATATCAACAATGGCAACACCAGCTTCAAGATCCTGATCGCACATTACAGCGGCTGCAGAAGCAAGTGGCTGAAGTACTAAATCTTTTGTTATCAAACCTGCTTTATCAACGCTGCGGTTAATATTTCTTATCGCATTTTTATCGCCGGTGATGATGTGAAAATTAGCACCCACTTTTACACCGCTGTAACCGATGGGGTTTGGGATATTTTGAAAATTATCTACTGTAAATTCTTGTGGAATTACATCAATGATCTGATCGCCTGCTGGAATATACGTTCTGTATTGATCAGCAATCAACCTGTCAATTTCTTCCTGCCTGATTTCTTCTTCAATACTTTGGCGCACAATATCGCCACGGGTTTGTAAACTTTTTATATGATGCCCCGCAATACCAACATACACTTCTCCTATCTCCAGGTTGGGGTTGCTGTCGTAGCAGTTTTTTAAAGCCATTTCAATAGCTTTAATTGTTTGATCAATGTTCAACACCATACCGTGTTGTACACCATTACTGTTAGCACGGCCAAAGCCAAGTATTTCCAGCTTGCCGTACTCATTTTTACGTCCGGCTATGGCAGCAATTTTTGTTGTGCCGATATCGAGACCTACGATGATGGGTTGTTCCTGATTCATATTTGTTTGTTTAGTGTTTGTGTTGTGTTTATTTAAATGAGTATGTTTAATAATCGTTTTTATTTTGCATGGTAGCTTTTGGTTTTTGCACCGGTTTCTTTACCACTACTGCTGGTTTTTGTACTGGTTTTGAAATTGGTTTTGTTGCCACCGGTTTTACTGTTACTGGTTTTATATTAATTGTCACGGGCTGTGCTGCGTTTTGCACTACAGGCCCATCTGTTGTTTCAACCCCAGCAGCCGGTTCATAATTGTCATCCCGCTGGATAGATTGCTGAATCATGGTACTGTCAACCGTATTGCGGTTATTGTCCAGCTGAATCATCTGCAAAGAATCATTTGCCTGTTGCTGCGCTTTAGCTGCAAGCAGCTGCATGATCTGCAGTGTGCGTAAAGAATCTGCCGCTATATCTTCTGCCCCTTTTCTTTTTGCTACAACCTGATTTTTATATTGCAGATTGATTACACTGTAATTATTCCAGCCTGCCTTAATCATAATTTCTTTGTAAAATAATTTCAGCTTTTGCAATTTGACTTCCACATCCGTTGCATCGCCAAATACAATGAGTTGGTTACCAATTTTCGGTATCATTTCAAACATACGTTGTGTAGATATATCAACCTGCTCTATCATAGCCATGCTGAATGAATCTTTTTGCAATGCCAGGCTGATTGTCCTGATATCTCCAAGCAGGCTGCTATCCGCTTTTGATAATACTTTTTTATCAGATGGGAAACCGGTGAAGACCGGTAACCTGGCCGAAAATTTATCACTCAGCGGAAGGATGGCCAAATCATTATCAATGTAAAAAGTTGCTGATGTAGTTGTAAAAACCCTTGCAACAGGTTCACGTTCCTGCACGATTACTTTCAATACTTCATTATTATCAAAGAACAGTTCAGCCGATTTTATCCATACATTTTTTTCCAATTCGGCCTCCAGCTTTTTTAAATTAAAAGAGCCTGTGGCCTTACCAACCGGGTTAGCCGATTCACTTACAGTAATGGTATTGAGTATATCCTTTTTATCAACAAAAAAATTATCACTTACGCCATGTATATTAATTTCAACTGCTTTGCATGGTTGTGTACCCTTGCTCTTGATACCGGAGGCCAATAAAAAAACCGTAGCTCCGCCTAGTGCAATCCACAAGGTTGCCAGCAGCATGTTCTTTATGTTATATCGTTTTTTCATTTCCGGCCCCCTCTATCTCCCCCAAGGGGGAGGAAATTGAGAAGATTATGTTTTGTTATTTTTCTTCTATCAATATTTTTTTCATTGGCGCAACCAAAGTATCAATATCACCGGCACCGGCGGTGATCAATAATTCAGTTTTATTATTTTTTATCCATTGCAATAAATCCTCCTTACTTAAAACCATTTTATTTTTATTCTTCATCCTGTTTAGAATCATTTCACTGTTAACTCCTTCCATCGGTAACTCTCTTGCCGGGTAAATGGGTAACAGTATCACTTCATCTGCCAGGTCCAGGCTTTCAGCAAATCCATCTGCAAAATCATTGGTGCGGCTATACAGGTGGGGCTGAAAAACTACTGTGCATTTTTTATCCGGAAACAAATCTTTAGCACCCGATAACAATGCCCTCAACTCTTCGGGATGATGTGCATAATCATCTATCATCACCTGTTCATCATCCTTCACTATATATTCAAACCTTCTTTTTACTCCTTTATAATCATCAACAGCCTTTTTAATTTTATCATCTTCAATTTTTAAATATTTTGCCACGCCTATTGCGGCAATTACATTTTCAATATTATGCAGGCCACCCATATTTAATACCACATCCTTTATTTCCCAATAATTATTTATCACATCAAATTCATAAGATCCATTTGCAATCTTTAAATTGCTGATATGAATATTTGCCTGCTTATCATCCACACTATATGTAGAGGTATCAGCTATTTTAAAATCAGCGTTTCGTTTTAAGCCATGTTTTAAAATCAGGCAACCTCCTGGTTTTATTTTTTCAGAAAAATCGATGAATGCCTGCTCCATATTTTCGGCAGTACCGTAAATATCCAGGTGGTCGGGATCCATTGAACTTATGATTGCAACATCAGGACTTAATTTCAAAAAACTTCTGTCGTACTCATCTGCTTCCACCACACAAACATTTTTTTTATTGCTCCAGAAATTGCTGTTATAGTTAACTGCAATTCCACCCAGAAATGCATTGCATCCATAACCACTGTGCCGCAGTATATGTGCAACCATAGTGCTGGTTGTTGTTTTACCATGTGTGCCAGCAACACAAATACTATAAGAACTGTTTGTGATGGCACCCAGCACTTCACTCCGTTTTACCAGTTGATAATTATGCTGCAAAAAATAATTTAACTCCCTGTGGTCTTTCGGAATCGCCGGTGTATAAATAGCCAACTCAGCCGCTTTGTCAATGAAATCTATATTATCTTCATAGTGTATCGCTATCCCTTCTGCTACCAGTTTTTTTGTGAGGCTGGTTTCAGTTTTATCATAACCACTTACTGCAGCACCTCTTTCGTTAAAATACCTTGCCAATGCGCTCATACCAATACCACCAATACCTAAAAAATAAACCCGTTTAACCCCCTCCGCCCCCTGAAGAGGGAACTTTGCCTCTTTTATATTTTTACTTTCTTCCATTTATTAAATCAGTTTCAATATTTCTACAGCAATAATTTCATCGGCATTTGTTACGGCCAGTTTACTGATATTGTTTTTTAATTCCTGTTGTTTATTTTCATCTTTCGACAGTGCAATGATTGATGGGACCAATTGTTCTAACGCCTCGTTATCTTTAATCATTATACCAGCTTTTTTATTAACTAAATTTTGTGCATTTACCGTTTGGTGATCTTCGGCTGCAAGAGGAAAAGGCACAAAAATCACCGCTTTCTGCATTACACATAATTCAGCAATTGCCATGGCACCACTACGGCTGATAACCAGGTCGGCGGCGGCATAGGCAAATTCCATCTGGTTTATAAAATCATTTACCCAGATGTTTTTTTTATCGCCTGTTCTTTCTTTTCCTTTTGCTACATAAGGCTTTCCAGTTTGCCATATCAACTGAAGATTGTTTTCTTCAAAAGATTCCAGGTTTTTATCCAATGCCTCGTTGATACTTTTTGCACCCAAACTACCGCCAACTGATAAAATGGTTTTCTTGCCAGGGTGTAATCCGAAAAATTTAATACCCTCTTCCCTGCTCACTATACTTTTTGAAATACTTGCTCTTACCGGATTGCCTGTTATCATAATTTTATTGGCCGGAAAAAATTTTTCCATACCATCGCTGGCAACAAAAATTCTTTTAGCTTTTCGCCCCAGCATAATATTGGATTTGCCTGCAAAAGAATTACTCTCATGAATGAAAGTTGGAACTCCATTTGCCTGCGCCAGTCTTAATACCGGATAACTGGAATATCCACCTACGCCAATCACAGCTGTTGGCTTAAAAGACTTTAAGATCTTTCTTACCTGAAAAAAACTCTTCATCAGCTTAACCGGTAATCCAATATTTTTTATCAAAGAACTTCTGTTAAACCCTGCTATGTTCAACCCTTCAATTTTAAATCCTGCCTGCGGTATCTTTTCCATTTCCATTTTCCCTTTGGCACCCACAAATAAAATTTCAGTTTGTGGTTCCTGTTTTAAAATAGCATTTGCAATTGCAATTGCCGGAAAAATGTGACCACCGGTGCCGCCGCCGGCGATGATGATACGCTCCCCCAAACCCCCTCCGCCCCCTGAAGGGGGAACTAAAGCAGCTTCTATGTTTTTATCATCACTCATTTCTTTTACAGTTCAAATTCAATTTATTTTTTTATACTAAATGCTCTTCGCTTCTGTCTACTCCGCGGTTCCCCCTTCAGGGGGCGGAGGGGGTTTGGGCTTTTTCTCCTTCCAATTGCTCCACATTTCTTGCCACACTTAAAATAATTCCGATGGATAAGCAGGTAAATAAAAAACTACTGCCGCCCATACTCACCAGTGGTAAGGTTACACCAGTGTTTGGAAAAATATTAACGTTCACCCCCATGTTTGCGATAGCTTGTATCACCAGCATAAAACTTAATGCCAGCGCTAAAAAAGCACCGAATGCATAAGGGCATTTGCGATATAACCTGATGCAGCGATAGAGAAACAGTAAATAAATAAACACCATGAATGTGCCGCCTAATAAACCATACTCTTCCAGTATAATTGCAAAAATAAAATCGCTGTAAGAGTGCGGTAAAAAATTACGTGCCTGGCTGTTACCCGGCCCCAGGCCAAACCAGCCACCTTTTGCTATCGCAATTTTTGCCTGATTTATCTGAAAAAGTTTTTCATTGACATCTTCCTTATTACTGTACATGAATGTTTGAATGCGACCTATCCAGGTAGGTACACGACCTACAGAAAAAATTGCCGGTATATCTTTTGCACGACGTTCTGCTTTATCATACGTACTTACTGCAACAGAAAATAAAATAATTACCGGTATTGATATAATGCTTATTGTAAGCAAAATATGTTTGGTACTTACCCTGCCAATAAACATGATGAGAATGCTAGTGCCGCCAATAAGCAATGCTGTTGAAAGATTGGCTGGCATTATTAACAAGCAAGTGATAGCAACCGGAATAATGATTGGTAAAAATCCCTTTTTAAAATCTTTAATAACAGCCTGCTTGCGGCTTAGCTGTCTGCTTAAATACATAAACAGCGAAAGTTTTGCAAGATCCGAAGTTTGAAAAGTCATATTGATGACAGGTAGCTTTATCCATCGGGTTCCGGCATTTAATGTTTGCCCAAAAAAGATAGTGTAGATTAATAATAAAACAGAAACAATAAACAACGGCAATGCTATTCTTGAATAAATGGTATAGTTAACCCTGTGTGCAAAATAAATAATCAACACTCCAAGAATAATAAATCCAAATTGTTTGAATAAATAACTTTCGGTACTTCTGCTATATTTATAAGCTAAAGAACCGGTGCTGCTGTACACAACCAGTAAACTTACCAGCGTAAGAATAATTACAATCCCCCAAATTACACGGTCGCCCTTGGTTTTATTTACCAGGTTGCCACCCATGTTACTAAGGTTAGGTGTAAAAAATGATTTTATGTTTATTTCTTCTGGCATGTTCCCCGGCCTAACCCCAACCTCCCGATGTATCGGGAGAAATGGAAGTTGGCAGTTTAAATTTTTATACTTCTTTCATTAATCTAATTTTCTACGCTTCAATCTCAATGTCAGTCTTCTACTTTTCCTCGCCGTTCGGAGAGGATAGAGGGGGCCTACAATTCCTTCACCGCCTGCTTAAACTGGTTGCCCCTGTCTTCATAATTTTTAAACAGATCAAAACTTGCGCAGGCAGGGCTTAATAAAACCACATCACCTTTGCTGGCAAAATGAAACGCCGACTGCACCGCATCTTTTGTATTTTCAGTATTTACCATCAGCGGAACAATGTCACCAAATGCTTCATGAATTTTCCTGTTCTCAGTTCCCATACAAACAATGGCTTTTACTTTTTCCCTAACGAGGTCTGTTAACAAAGAATAATCATTTCCTTTATCCACACCACCTAAAATCAGTATCACCGGTTTTTCCATACTTTCCAGCGCAAACCAGGTACTGTTTACATTGGTCGCTTTACTGTCGTTGATAAACTCAACATTTTTGATAGTTGTCACCGTTTCCATACGGTGCTCCAGGCTTTCAAAAGTCTGCAGCGCCTCACGTATTTTTTCCTTACGTATGTCAACCGCCGTAGCAGCCAGGCTTGCAGCCATACTGTTATACTGATTGTGTTTGCCCTTTATAGCAAAGTCTTCGATACTCATCTGCATTTCTTCGCTTTTCCATTTTAAGTGCATTTTTGCATTCAGCAAATAGGCACCTTGTGGCAGTTGTTTACTCATTGTAATGGGGGCTAATGTTGATTTAATGGGATAATTATTTATTGTTCTCACAGTAACTGCATCATCCAGGTTATAAATAAAAACATCATCCGGTTGCTGGTTCATGGCAACACGGTATTTGCTGCTGATGTAGTTTTCAAATTTGTAATCGTATCTGTCTAAGTGATCTTCTGTTATATTTGTAAGCACCGCAACATCAGGTCTGAATGTTTTTATATCATCCAGTTGAAACGAACTTATTTCTGCCACATATAATTCCTTTGGTTCTATAGCTACCTGTTTGGCAAAAGAAAATCCAATGTTACCTACCATTGCACAATCGGCACCTGCCGTTTTGCAAATATGATAGGTTAAAGCTGTGGTGGTTGTTTTACCGTTACTGCCTGTAATGGCAATAATTTTGCTGGCGCCTTTGTATCGATAGGCAAATTCTATTTCGCTGATCACATTAATTCCTTTTGCACGAATCTGCTTTATCAATTCATTTTTTTCGGGAATACCGGGGCTCTTCATTACTTCATCAGCACCTAAAATTCTTTCAGTTGAATGGTGTGATTCTTCAAATTCAATTTCATTCAATTGCAATTCCACCCGGTATTGATCTTTAATGGGAGAGCCATCACTAACAAATACATCATACCCCTTTTGCTTTGCAAGTAAGGCGGTGCCCACTCCACTTTCGCCGGCACCGAGTATGACTAATTTTTTATTCATTTTAATTGCATGGGTTCGTTACTTCTTTAATGAAGTAAAAAAAGGGTTTTTCAACAGCATAGAATTTAATGGTCCGCTTATTAATCAAATCAACCTAAACTTTTAAAAAATGGTTCTTCAACAGCATAGAATTTAATAGGTCAAAGTCTTCAATCAGCTTGAATTGGTTGTTTTTATACAGGATATTGGTAAGCATGAAAAACTTGACTTTTCTGCCAGTTTGGTTTTCCAAAACTTTTTTATCGCAGTTTCAGCGTTACTATTGCCAAAACCACACTTAATATTGTTATAATCCAAAAACGTACTGCAATTTTACTTTCGTGATAACCCAACTTTTGATAGTGATGGTGTAGTGGACTCATTAAAAAAACACGCCGCCCCTCGCCATACTTTCGTTTGGTATATTTAAAATAGCCTACCTGTATCATCACACTTAAATTCTCAACTAAAAACACAAAGCAAAAAATAGGTATCAGCAATTCCTTACGCACAATAATTGCCAGTGCCGCAATGATTCCACCCAATGCCAGACTACCGGTATCGCCCATAAAAACCTGCGCCGGATAAGCATTGTACCACAGAAAACCAATACAGGCACCTACGAATGCGGCAATAAAAATGGACAGTTCGCCCAGATTGGGGATGTACATGATATTGAGGTACTCGGCAAATTTTATATTACCACTCACGTAGGCAAATATGCCCAGGCAAATGCCGATGATGGCACTTACACCGGTTGCCAAGCCATCCAGACCATCGGTAATATTGGCGCCATTGCTTACTGCCGTTACTATCAATATTACAATGATGATGTAAAGTATGTAAGCATACCCTTCCCAGCTTTTTGGTAAAAGCCTTGCATAATTGAATTCGTGATTTTTTACAAACGGTATTGTGGTAATTATTGATTTTGCATTAGTAAAAACTCTTGCTTTTCCATCTATAATTATTGTATCATATTTTGTATTTGGGTTAAGCCGAAATTGCGAAACGGTATCTTCGGATTTTACAATTTCTCTTTTTACAACTACACTCGGTGTAAAATAAAGTGTGGCACCAACAATAATTCCCAGCATTACCTGGCCAAAAATTTTAAACCTGCCTGCCAAACCATCGCTATCGCTTTTTTTATAGGTATCCCCTTTCGCCAGCGCAATTCTTTTAGCCCTTATTTTTAAATAATCGTCAATAAAGCCAATGGTACCCAGCCAAACGGTGCACAACAACATCAGGCGTATATAAACTTTATCAAGGTTAGCCAACAACAGCGTTGGTATTAAAATAGCCAACAGGATGATGATGCCACCCATAGTTGGAGTTCCCTTCTTTTCATTTTGTCCGGCCAGGCCAAGATCACGAACCGATTCTCCCAATTGCTTTTTCTGCAAAAATTTGATCAGTTTTTTACCATACACGGTTGTTATCACCAGGCTCAATATCATTGCCAGCATTACCCTGAAGGTGATGAACTGAAAAAGATTGATACCTGGAAAATGGAATCCTTCTTTAGCAAGCCAGTTAAAAATGTGATACAACATAGTAATTTGTTAATTAGCTAATGTGCTAATGTGCTAATTCATTTTATTTATACATCTTTCATTTTTCCATTTGCTCTTGATGGTATGGAATTAGCATATTAGCTAATTAGCACATCAGCACATTCCTTACTTTTCCAACAATTCAAACATTTCATTCAAAATTTTCTTATCATCAAAATCATACTTCACACCTTTTATATCCTGGTATTTCTCATGCCCTTTGCCGGCTATTAAAACAATATCATCGGTACCGGCCAGGCTCACTGCTGTTTTAATGGCTTCTTTCCTGTCGGCAATAGAAATCACTTTTTTTTTAGCCGCTGCATTTACACCTGCCTGCATATCTTTCAAAATCTCCAGTGGGTCTTCACTTCGTGGATTATCAGAAGTTAAGATCACTTTATCGCTGTATTCACAAGCCACTTCGGCCATTACCGGGCGTTTGGTTTTATCCCGGTCGCCACCGCAACCAACAACAGTAATTACCTGCTCATTGCCTTTGCGCAAATTTTTTATCGTTGCCAATACATTCAATAAAGCATCGGGCGTATGGGCATAATCAACAATGCCTTTTACTTTTTCAATTTTACTAACCATATAATCAAATCTTCCTTCGGCACCATCCAGGCTGCTCAGTACCTGCAGCACGGTATCTTTCTCTTCGCCCAAGCAAACAGCTGCGCCATAAACTGCCAGTAAATTATATGCGTTGAATTCTCCAATAAGCCTGAAGTAAACTTCCTTTTCATTAACCGTCATATGCAAACCATCGAGGCTATTATCCAGTATCTTTCCTTTAAAATCGGCCATGGTTTTTAAGCTGTAGAAATACTTCTTTGCATTTGTATTCTGCAGCATCACCGCTCCACGTTTATCATCGGCATTGCTGATGGCAAATGCGGTTGATGGAAGTTCATCAAACCACGATTTTTTTACCCGGATATATTCATCAAATGTTTTGTGATAATCAAGATGGTCGTGAGTTATATTACTGAATAGCGCCGCACTAAACTGCAGTCCGGTAATTCTTCCCTGGTGTATGGCATGACTGCTGCATTCCATAAAAACATAAGTGCAACCTTCATCAACCATTTGTTTCAGCAACCCATTCAGATTAACTGCATCAGGTGTAGTATGTGTTGCTTCAATTATTTTATCGCCTATCTGATTTTGCACGGTACTTATCAACCCACATTTGTACCCCAATGCAGTAAACAGTTTCCAGAGCAAGGTTACAATGGTGGTTTTACCGTTTGTGCCCGTAACACCAACCAGTTTTAATTTCAAAGAAGGTTCGCCGTAAAAATTATGGCTCATGTAACCTGCAGCTTCAGCAGCATTATCAATCTGCACATAAGTAATATCATCTTTAATTACCGAAGGCAATACTTCACAAATAATCGTCGTGGCTCCTTTTTCAATCGCACTTGCAATAAATTCCTGCCCATCAGTTTTGGTACCTTTTAATGCAATGAAACAATCGCCCGGCTTTACTTTTCGGGAATCTATATGCAAACCATTTATTTCAATATTGGTATTACTCTTTACTGAGCGAATGGAAACTTTATATAGTATATCCTGCAGTATCAATTCAGTATTATAGTGATGTTTTGATTTTTATTAAAATTTGTACCTGCAATAAGTGACTGGTTCATTACCCTGCCTCTTCCGGTTACAGTAACTTTCAGCCCTTTATTTTCCAGTAAATACACCGCATCCTTCAAACCCATTCCTACAACGTTAGGGGTTACAAAACCGGATGTTGAATTTGAAACAGGCGGTGTATTTAGTATGCCGGAATTATTTTTTATTTGTGCCGATCTCCAATAACCCGAACTACCGGAATCGCTGTAAGGCAGATTCAACGAAGTAAAAATGGAACTCAATTCACTTTTCATTCCAAAATAATTATACAGGTTACTGTCGGATTTATTTATGGTGATGTATTTTCTGGTGCTTAAGTAGCTTCCATAAATACGGTCGCTTATTTCTTTAAATACTTTACCTGATACATCGGCTCCATAAATCTTTATTGATTTATTGCTATTTTGAATCACTACAGCCATGGTATATTTTGGCTGGTTGGCAGGAAAGTAACCAATGAAAGAAGCCTGGTAAATTTTATTGCCTTTATTATAACCCCTGTTATCCAATGCTGTAACTGCTGTACCGGTTTTACCCGCAATACTGTAAGTTGAATCTTTAATAATTCTTGCTGTACCATGTTCACCCTCTACCACCGCCAGTAAGCATTCCTTAAGCTGGGCAAGAGTTTCATCGCTGCAGATCTTTTCTACCAATACCTGTGGCTTTATGCTCTTTACTTCTACACCATATTGTTTTATAGAACTTACCAGGTAAGGTTTCATCATTTTACCATTGTTGGCAACAGCATTATATAACATGAGCATGTGCAGCGGCGTAACCAGTTCTTCGTAACCATGCGCCATGTAGGGAATGGTGGTATTGGCCCAACTGCGGTTTGTTGGCTTTTTTATGGTTGGTTTGCCCGAGGCTGCCGTAAGATCAATTCCGGTAAGCGTATCCAATCTATACTTGTGTAAATGATCAATAAATTTTGAAGGCTGCCTGTGATAATATTGATCGGCCAGTTTTGCAAATGCCACATTGCTGCTTCTTTCAAATGCGTCCTTAACAGTTATCTTCCCGGTGCCTAAATGCGAATCCTTGATGGTTAATCCATAAAAATTTTTCTTTCCTCCCTCGCAATCAACAACCGAATTCATGGTTACGTACTTGTCTTCCATCAAACTCATTAAAGTTGCCAGTTTAAAAATAGAGCCGGGTTCTGTTGCTTTACCAATACCATAATTCAGGTCTTCGGTATAAGTACCATCGGGCTGTTTGCCCAGGTTTGCAATTGCTTTTATTTTTCCGGTTGCGGTTTCCATAACAATAGCAGTGCCGTGCAGCGAGTTATTGCCAACCATCATCCGCATTAAAGCGGTTTCAGTAACATCCTGTATGTAGGTATCCAACGTGGAAATAACATCTTTACCATTTTCAGGATCCACTTCTCCCCCATCAACCGGCATATAAGCACCAGCCATATATCTTACCAACCGCTCTCCTGTTTTGCCTTTCAGCAAACTGTCGTACCGTTGCTCCAGCCCTACATTCGCCGCATTATCTCTTGACAAACCAATGGTACGGTTTGCCAGTAAAACATAAGGGTTTATACGTTTGTCTTTTGAAACAACAATAAAACCACTTTTATTTTTCCCTAGCTTTACCAAAGGAAAGTCCCGCAATTGTTTATAGTATGTAAATGAAATTTTCTTTTTCAGCAGATAATACCTGTCCTTATTTTTATAGGCCAGTTTCATTTCTTTCTGATAATCCTGGGCAGTTTTATCATTAAATAAATTTGACAGGCAGATACTCAGCGTGTCAATATTATCTCTGAACCTGATGCCATCTTTTTCCCGTAGCCCCTCTGCAGCAAAATCTACATACACATCAAAAACAGGTACAGAGGTACTCAGCATATTTCCATCTTCACTGTAAATAGTACCACGTTCGGCTTCTATGGGCAGGTATTTTAAATGCAGGCTGTTGTCCATCTTTGTCCAGAAATCGCCCTGCACCTGCTGAATATAAAAAGCCTTACCAATGACAAATATGCCAAGGATGACTATTCCCAGAAAACTGAGATAAACCCTCCATAGTATGTCTTTTTTTACGTCCATAACTGCTCATTCCCCAGCCCCCACTATCTCCCCCGACGGGGGAGGAAATCTGGAAGATTGTGTTTTATTTATGATTTTTTATTTCTTAAAATCTTTTTTCCAATTTATCATTTTCAGGTCGCCACTTTCTATCACTTCCGGCTCCTACTTTCCCTTCCGCCGCGGCGGAGAAATAGAGGGGGCTTTTTAATTCGAGGCTCCCAGTAAAACCGGTGGTTGTGTCAATTCTTTCAAACCCAACGGCTCTACCACTTTTATTAATTCACTTGCTTTGCTTCTAAAAATCACATCGCTCTTTATTGTTTTGTATTCGTATTCCAGTTCCTTTATTTTTTTTTCGGTTGTGTTTATTTTTAAGATCAGTTTATCGGTATGATGACCGTTATAGATATACAACACAGCCAGTATAGTTAAAAACAAAAAGAAAGGAATATTTCTAACAACCCATTTATGGCTTACCAGCTTCTTCCAATCAATTTTTTGACCGGCTATTGGCGCTTCCTTTATTTCGTTTTCTGATAACATCTATTTTGTAATCTTCTTTTTTAAAACTTTTACTTCATTGCAACCACTCTTAATTTTGCACTGCGTGATCTTGTATTTTCTTTCAATTCCTTTTCTACTGCAGTAATCGGCTTTTTTGTGATCACTTTTAAAGGGTTTTCAAAACGATGGCCGTAAACATCATCAATAGCAGTATCCTCAAAAGTGCCATCTCTAAAAAAATTCTTTACAATCCTGTCTTCCAAAGAATGAAAGGTGATGACTGCAACTCTTCCACCCGGTTTTAAAACTGATACTGTTTGCTGTAATAGTTCTTTTAACGCACCCAGTTCATCATTCACTTCTATTCTTAATGCCTGAAAAACCTGAGCAAAATATTTTTGGGGGTTGCCTTTTACAACAGCATGTACTGCATTTTTAAATTCGTTGATGGTTCGTATGGGAGCCAGTGCACGTTGCAATACAATTGTTTTCGCCAATGTTTTAGAGTTGGTTACTTCGCCATACTGTTCAAACATTTTATGCAATTGTGTTTCTGAAAAGTTTTTCAGTACATCTGCTGCAGTAATTGCCTGGCGCTGATCCATACGCATATCAAGCGCAGCATCAAAGCGTATGGAAAAGCCACGTGCTGCTTCATCAAACTGGTGACTGGAAACGCCGAGGTCGGCAAGAATACCATCAACTTTTTCAGCTTTATGCAGGCGCAAAAAGCGTTGCAGGTGCCTGAAATTTTGTGGAACAAAAATTACCCGTTCATCATCCGGCAGGCCTGCCTGTCCGGTAGGCAGGTTTTTCCTGGCATCTTCATCCTGATCAAAAACTATCAGCTTTCCGTTTGCATTCAAATGTTGCAAAATGGCTTTGCTGTGTCCGCCGCCGCCAAATGTGCAATCAACATAAATACCGCCGGGCGAAATATTCAGGCCATCAAGGCATTCCTGCAATAAGACGGGTGTGTGGTAATTTGGTAAATGGGAATTGGGAATTAGTATGTCAGCTTTTTTTTGTTTCATTCCTAATTACTAATTACAAACCTGCCAGCGGCAGGCGGGTTCCTAATTACTTACCTTATTCATCACTTCGTTTGCCAAATCACTAAATGAGTTTGGTGTAAAAGTTTCAAAGAACTGTTTGTATTTATTTTTGTCCCATATTTCAATTTTATTAACCGCCGATACCAAAACAATTTCTTTATCAAGGCCTGCGTGTTCGGTGAGATTTTTAGGCACCAACAACCTGCCGGCTGAATCGAGCTCCAATTGTATAGCTCCGTTTAAAAAATACCTCCTGAATTCACGTACCTTAGGGTCAAAATCATTTAGTTTGCTGATTTCAGAAAAAATAGGATCCCAACTTTGTTGCGGGTATAATGTGAGGCATTTTTCAAAACCCCTGTTGATGATAAAATGCGTGGCACCTTCTTCCGGCAATTGCTTTTTAAAGCCTGCCGGTAAAAGGAAGCGCCCTTTAGCGTCTAAAGTGGCCTCATATTCACCGAGGAAACCTATCATTTTCAGGTATTTAGTGTTTTAAATAACATAGTCTCCCACAAAATAACACTTTTTCCCACTTTCTAATCATTTTTTGGGAAAAGTTATTTATCCACAAACCTGTGGGTCATACTTGGTGGACTTATAAGCTGAAAAACAGCATATATGATGTGAATTGAGTGTGGATAGATGTGGATAGCTGTGAATTAGGGTGGCAATGAATCAATAAATGCAAATGATGTAACTTTAATTTATGCAGATAACTTCCATAAATCAGTTAGATAAAAACGGTAGCTACACTTATGCCGATTATTTAACCTGGCGTTTTGATCAAATGGTGGAATTAATAAAAGGTAAACTTTTTATTTTGAGTCCTGCACCTGCTGAAAGGCATCAACGTATTGTTTCATTATTATCAACAGAGGTAGGTATTCATTTTAAAAACAATCCATGCAATTTTTATATTGCACCTTTTGATGTGAGGCTTAGTAAAAACAAGGGAAGGGATGAGGAAATTACAACGGTGGTTCAACCGGATATTTGCGTTATTTGCGATAAAAGCAAAATAGATGAAAAGGGCTGTAATGGAAGCCCGGATTTAATTGTAGAGATTGTTTCGCCATCATCTATAAAAAAAGATTTAAACGAAAAATTTAATTTATACGAAGAAAATGAAGTGAAAGAATATTGGGTAGTAATGCCCGATAGCAATGCCATAAATCAATATGCACTTATAGAGGGTAAGTATGAATTAGTTGATACGTTTTATAAAAATCAAACGATGGCCAGCAGTTTTTTTCCGGAGTTTAAAATTGTGTTGGAAGATATTTTTAAGTCTTGAAAAAATTCAGTGAAAAAGAATACCAAAGTACTCGTTTGAGTATCTTATTAAAAAAAAGTTGCGGAACCTGCACAGATTTATCTGAAAACAACATCCTGGAATTTGCCTTACAAAATAACCTGTTTGATGTGAAGGTTTGTGCTGTAAGTGAAGCATGGAGTGGATTGAAACTGTTAGTACCGCTGGCTGAAAGGTAATACTATTTAGGCAACGGAAGTGATATAATAAAGCAACTTCCTTTGCCCAAAACGCTTTCCGCTTTTATAGTTCCGTGGTGGGCATCAATCATTGTTTTAACGTAGCTTAGCCCCAGACCAAATCCTTTTACGTTGTGTACATTGCCGGTGTGTGCCCGGTAAAATTTTTCAAAAATTCGGTGCAGGGTTTCCTTATTCATACCAATACCATTATCCTCAATTTTTATTTTAAGATGATTACCTGCATTTTTTGTACTTAGTTTAATGTGCAGGTTTTCTTTTGAATATTTTACGGCATTATCAAGCAGGTTATTTACCACGTTGGTAAAGTGAACTTCATCTGCCATGATCAGATCATTTTCTGCTTCCAGTTCCACATCAATCTTTCCTCCTTTTTCTTCAACCTGCAAATTAATATTGTTTAAAACGTTAATGATAATTTCATGTGCCAGTAACCTTTTCATGTTCAACTGTACTTCATTCTTATCCAGCAAAGCCGCCTGCAGTATGGTTTCTACCTGCTTGTTCATACGCTTGTTCTCTTCTTTAATAATACCCGTAAAGTAGCTTGATTTTTCTTTGTCTCCACTTACCTTTTCATTCTTTAGTGCATCTACCGCCAGCGAAATAGTTGCCAGTGGTGTTTTAAACTCATGTGTCATATTGTTGATAAAATCAGACTTTATTTCACTCAGCTTTTTTTGTTTTAATAAAGTTCGAACTGTTATAAAAAATGCTGTTGTAATAATGATGGTGAACAGAATGGCACCCAGGATAAACCAGATCATTTCTCTCCAGATAAGTCCTTTTTGATGAGGAACTATAATAGAGAGGAATTCTTCATTACCCATATTTTCAAAACTGCTGCCGCTTGCAGGTTCCAGCGGTAGTACATGGTTAAGGTTGTTATTGGAATCGAGGTAATACTTATAAAAATCGGGGCTGTAAACCTGGTCGCCGTTGATGGAATTAACGCTAACATTAAACTCAAATGGATAATCTTTGAGGTTATATTTATTAAACCCCATACGGATGATATCTGCTATTTCATCCTTAGAAAAACGTTTAATAACCGACGGCTTAAAATACTGCATCTGCAGTTTATCGCCGGGAAAAAGCAGGTCGCTTTTACGAGTAAGGGGCATCAGGGAATTCCTTTCCTGTGTTAATATAGTAGCTGCATAATATTGAGCATGAACAATGTTATCCTCAACCTGATTGTCTTTTATATCCTTGGCACTCTTTATCCACATGTATTGAAAAAAAATGAGCCCCAGCAAAGAGAACAGTATTAATATTGTTATGACTGGAAAAATTTTCTTCATGCCTGTAAAGGTAAATCAGTATCGGCCTGTAATATAATTTAAAACAGATAAACTATAAATTTAACTAAGGTTTAGATAATACCATCTTGATTTATAAAATAATTCAAAGGAATATGATTTAACCTTAGATGTGCCGCCAATGGCGGGATGCCCGTAGACTGAAGTTATATCATTTGTTATGGTACATCGGCATTATTTTATAAAAATTATACCCGGTAATGGTTTTTCTGTAATTAAATATTACTTTAGAATATGATTGAACCTGCCGCAGGCATATTATTGATTGCTGATCCATTTTTAAAGGACCCCAATTTTTTGCGGACTGTTGTGCTTTTGTGTGAGCACCAGAACGAGGGCAGTTTTGGTTTTGTTTTGAATAAACAGGTAGAGCAAAAACTGGACGAACTGGCAAGCGATATGAAAGGCGTTGATTTGCCCGTATATTATGGCGGGCCTGTGCAAACGAACACCATCCATTTTCTGCATCAATATCCAGATCTGATTCCAGAATCGGTTAAAGTAACCAAGGACATTTATTGGGGTGGCAATTTTGAAACTGTAACTGCATTGATAAAAAACAGCAGTATTGATCTTACAAAAATAAAATTTTTTATTGGCTACAGCGGCTGGGGCAAAGGTCAGTTGAATGATGAAATGAAAGAAAAAAGCTGGCTAACCGTAAAAGCGAACCCGGGACTGGTTTTTAATACTCCTTATGACGAGATATGGAAGTGCAGCCTGAAGACAATGGGTGGTGAATATGAAAGATTGATCAATTACCCGATTGACCCACAGTTGAATTAGTGAGTGGTGAGACGTGAGTATAAGGCAAGGTCAAAATATTTTTTTTACCGTTTTCTGGCTTTGGGTAGGACTGACGGAGGTTTCACGATTCACGATTCACCACTCACGAATTACCTCCGCAAATATTTTACTTAGATTTTCATCGGCCTTTGCTGCTACTGCTATTATCTCTGCAATATTCACCGGTTGAAGATTGTCGGGATCACATTCATCTGTTATTACACTAACGGCGGCGCAAGGCAGCCCAACATGATTGGCAACAATCACTTCGGGCACCGTACTCATACCAACCATATCGGCTCCGATACCTCGTAAATGCCTGTATTCGGCACGGGTTTCCAGGTTTGGGCCGGCTACGGCTACATAAACACCTTGTTTAATTGCTGTTGATAAAGATGAAGCCGCAGCAATTATTTTATTATTCAATTCTGCATCGTAAGGGCAACTCATATCAACAAACCGGTTACCAAAAGCAGGGTCATTTAAACCACGTAGCGGATTATCGGGTTGTTCATTAATATGATCAGTTAATAAAACCAAATCGCCTTTTTTAAAAGCGGGGTTCATGCCACCTGCTGCATTACTCAGCAATAAATATTTTACGCCCAGTTCTTTCATCACCCTTACCGGAAACGTAACCTGCTGCATACTGTAGCCTTCATAATAATGAAACCTGCCGTGCATCACAAGTACTGGTTTTGTATTTAAAAAACCAAAAATCAGGTTGCCTTTATGAAATTCCACCGTGGCTTCCGGAAAACCGGGAATCTCACTATATGGCACCGAAATTTTAATATCAATATTTTTAACAAAAGCGCCCAGACCCGTACCCAGCACAATTCCTGCCAATGGGCTTTTCATACCCTTTGATTGAAGGAAAACCGCACATTCTTTTACATCATTAAAAGTGTAGTTCATATTTAAACCCTTTATTGTGAAATTACGTATATTCATTTTACAAGCAACCACTTAAAACAAGCATGAAATATTTTCTTTTACTGATAACTGTTTGCCATCTTGATTGTGCTGCCCAGGAACCGTATAAGCAAGCTGATTTGGTTTCTGACATTCCGGTTACACAAATTCTTAATTATCCGTCTTCTCCTGCATCCTTAAAAAAAATGCAAGGTAATATTACCATCATTGATTTTTTTGGAACCTGGTGTGCCCCCTGCATAAAAGCACTGCCAGACTTAAAGGGTTATCAGGAAAAATTTAAAGACGATTTAAAAGTTATACTGGTTTCAACAGAAACTAAAGAAAAGTTGAGCAAATTCATAAACAGCAGGCAACCGTTTGCCTTCCCGATGATTGTAGATGCTGATAATATATTTACAAATGCATTTAAGCCTCCTTCATATCCTTACTCCATTGTGCTGGATAAAAATTTAAAAATATTATTGATAACTAACGCAGCAGATTTAACTGAAACTATGCTGGTTAAGTTTATTGCCGATAATAAAAATATTACCGAAACAAAAAATACAGCACCTGAAATAAAATCAGAAACCAAAACCGAAATAAAACCGATGTACACGATTAGTAATAATGCACTGGTAAAATTATCGCAGGATTTTATGTATGCTGCTAAAACCAATGAGGCTACAGCAGATTATATAAACCGGCTGAAAGAATTAAAATACGAGGCATTGCTTACCGGGTTAAAAAATGATGATGATAAAAAAGCATTCTGGATAAATCTGTACAATGCCTACACCAATGCATCTTTGCACAAAGATCCGGAGCAATACAAAAGCAGGAACAGTTTTTTTAAAAAGAAAAATATTGTTGTAGCGGGTAAAACTTTCAGTTTGGATAAGATTGAACACGGTTTATTGCGAAAGAGCAGTATTAAATGGAGTCTTGGTTATCTCTCAAAACTATTCCCCGGAAAACTTGAAAAAGATCTTCGGGTAGATAAACTTGATAACCGGATTCACTTTGCATTAAACTGTGGCGCTAAAAGTTGCCCACCGATTGCTTTCTACAGTGCCGAAAAAATAAATGAACAACTTGATATTGCTGCTGCAGCATACCTGAATGCAGAAGTGGAATACAATGCAGAAACAAATATTTTAAAACTCCCGGCCATTTTAAGTTGGTTCCGAAGAGATTTTGGTGGCAAGAAAAAAATGATTGATTTGCTTAAGGGTAAACAAATATTGAGAGCTGATGTTAACCCCATATTCAAATTCAAAAAATACGACTGGACACTTTATTTAGACAACTATAAACTTTAACCTTTATGAGCAACCATTATTACAACGCAGCCGATTTGGCAAAATTTGGAAACATTGGAGAATATCAGAAAGAACTGGCTGATAAATTTTTTGACTGGTATGGCACGGCCTTTGCCGACAGTGCTCTGAGTGCTAAAGAAAAATCAATTATTGCCCTGGCAGTTGCACATGCGGTACAATGCCCTTACTGTATTGATGCGTATAGCAGCGATGCCTACGAAAAAGGATATAGTGAAGCACAGATGATGGAAGCAGTGCATATTGCAGCAGCTATAAAAGGTGGTGCAGTACTTGTACACGGCGTGCAGATGATGAACAAGGTTAAGGAGATTGCGATGTGAAAAAAGCCCCCTCCGCCGGTCCTGAGCAAGTGGAAGGAAAGGGGAACTGAGAAGCAGGCAGAAAACGGAATTTCAAACAGTTTTAAATGAATTAGAATTTAAATTTTTATAACACGCTATCTCTGTTATCAACTCAGTAAACTGAAATTAATTTCGAAGGTAGTACAAAGCCCCTTCAGGGGTTTAGGGTAAATATGAAATCATTAAAAGCACAAGGAAGTTTATTGGCAGATTCGCATGAGCAGATAGAAATACTGGAACATGGAGCAAATCATGACGACGCTTATGTACTTGTTCCTTTTCAGCAAAAACTGGAAACCATTGGTTTGTATCCCTTAAAACCAACAGCACTGGAAATTTTTCAGATTAACGTGGGCAAAATGTGCAACCAGGTTTGCAAACATTGCCATGTAGATGCAGGACCCGACCGCAAAGAAATAATGACCCGTGACACCATGCAGCAATGCCTTAACGTATTGGCTGCAAATCCATCTTTTACAACTGTTGATTTAACCGGTGGCGCACCCGAAATGAATCCGGATTTCAGGTGGTTTGTGGAAGAAATAAAAAAGGTTAATATCAACATAAAAATAATTGTGCGTTGTAACCTTACCATTATCAGGGCAAATAAAAAATATTACGACCTGCCGGAGTTTTATAAATTACACAATATAGAAATTGCATCATCGCTTCCCTTTTATTCAAAAGACAGAACAGACAGGCAACGTGGCGACGGTGTTTTTGACGACAGCATTAAGGCCCTTCAAATG
>Ga0209181_10001417_pt1 | contig 42127 bp, 37 predicted proteins | sample MAT05_FD_187208 | JGI IMG/M metagenome (GOLD analysis project Ga0209181, IMG submission 187208) | Freshwater microbial communities from Lake Fryxell liftoff mats and glacier meltwater in Antarctica - MAT-05 (SPAdes) (version 2) | ecosystem: Environmental > Aquatic > Freshwater > Ice > Liftoff... | reverse complement strand
TTCGCCTGAGCTTCTCCCGTAGGAGGGGCCTTGGCCGCGACTTTCTTGGCTGGCGCCGCTGCCGGTTCCGTCGGGGCAAGTGAATCTTTCGATGCTTCAATCATGGCTTCAATGTGTTTTGGGTCGATACGGGAAAACAGATGTTGATAATTATTAATTTTTGCAGGTAGATTCAACGCGAGTCCGAATGAAATTTGCTCGTTGATGTTGAAAAGTTGAAGAGCCTGTTTTGCAAATGCCGGAAGAATTGGCGCTAGATAGATAGTCAGAACATAGAAAGAGCGCAATGCATCGGAACATATTGAATGAAGTTCAGTTTTTTTTGTCTCGTCTTTTGCCAAAAGCCATGGTTTGGCGTCGTCCCATCGCTTATTGATTCGATCTGCCCATTCCATGGTCAGTCGAACTACATAAGAAAAATTTCCAGACTCATATTCATTTCCAATTCTTTCTAGCTCAGTTTGATTAAGCAATGAATCAAAATCGGACGTGTTCATTGATGATGGATTATCTATCTGTCTATCGTTCAAATTACCATCGAAATGTTTTGCGATAAAGCCTGAAGCACGGCTAGCTATATTCACGAATTTACCCACTAAATCCGAATTAACGCGGGCAGTAAAATCTTCCATATTCAAATCGATATCATCGACACCACCGTCAGACTTGGTGGCAAAGTAATAACGCAGATATTCCGGATTCAAACCGGCATCCAGATAAGTCCGCGCCTTAATAAAAGTACCACGCGACTTACTCATCTTCGCACCATTCACCATCAAATACCCATTCACATGCAATGCCGTCGGTGCTCGATATCCCGCCCCATTCAACACCGCCGGCCAGAACAAGCCGTGGAAATTGACGATGTCCTTGCCAAGAAAATGATGCAGTTCGGTTTCACCATTGATGTTACGGGCGGCATCGAGAAATTGCTCAAAATCAATATCGGTTTTCGCACACAAATTTTTGAAGCTCGACAAATACCCAATAGGAGCATCTAACCAGACATAGAAAAATTTACCTGGAGCGTCGGGAATTTCAAAACCGAAATAGGGCGCGTCCCGTGAAATATCCCAGTCACGCAAGCCAGAATCAATCCATTCGCGAAGTTTGGCCTTGACGCCTGAATTGGCCACATCGCCTTTCATCCAGTCACTTAAAAACTCGGTGAATTGCCCGAGCTGAAAGAAATAATGTTCGGAATCACGCAGTTCGGGTGCTGCACCGGAAACCACCGAACGCGGATTCTTCAAGTCGGTCGGTGAATAAGTGGCACCGCAGTTTTCGCAATTGTCGCCGTACTGGTCTGGCGTGCCACATTTTGGGCATTCGCCTTTGATGTAGCGATCGGGTAAAAACATCTGGCGTTCGGGATCGAATAATTGCTGGATGCTGCGCACTGCAATAACGCCGCGTTGCTGTAATTTTGCGTAAATTTCTTCCGTCAATTGACGATTCGCGGCCGAGTGGGTGGAGTCGTAGTGGTCAAATTCCACGCCAAAAGCGGCAAAGTCTTTTTCATGACCGGCTTGAATGTCGGCAATGAATTGTTCGGGCGTCACACCGGCTTTTTCGGCCGCCAGCATGATCGGTGTGCCGTGGGTATCGTCGGCGCAGACAAAATGCGTGGTGGCGCCGTGCATGCGGCGTGCGCGCACCCAGATGTCGGCATGGATATAACCCACCAAATGGCCTAGATGCAGGGGGCCGTTGGCATAGGGAAGGGCGGAAGTAACCAGAGTTGGCTTAGGGATAGAGTTCAGTTTCATCATACAATTATCGCAGACTGCGGGCAGTTTTGACTTCTTTCTGCCCATGGATGCCGGTCAATCGCTACAATACGCAGATGAGCCTAAGTACCGAAACCGTGCGCGCCGCGTTGGCGCAGATCCAAGACCCTTATACCCAAACCGATTTAAGCGCTGCCATTCGCGGTGTGGGTGTGGATGCTGGCCGTGTAGCCATCGACATTCAGTTGGGCTACCCCGCCAAGGGCTGGCATGCCAGTCTTGAAGCCATGGTCCGTGAAAAAGTGGGCCAGCTTGAAGGCGTTGAAAATATCAGCGTAAGTATCGCCACCAAAATTTTGGCTCATCGCGTGCAAAAAGAACTCACGCCATTGCCGGAAGTAAAAAATATTATTGCGGTAGCATCTGGCAAGGGCGGTGTTGGCAAATCGACCACGGCCGTCAATCTGGCTTTGGCATTACAGGCCGAGGGCGCGAAGGTCGGCATTATGGATGCCGATATTCACGGTCCTAGTATTCCAATGATGCTGGGTCTAGACGGCAAGCCCGATTCACCGGATGGCAAATCGATCCATGCCAAGAATGGCCACGGCTTGCAGGCGATGTCGATAGGTTTCTTTTTGAATGAAGACACCCCGACCATCTGGCGTGGCCCGATGACCACGCAGTATTTGCAGCAATTATTGACCACTACCTTATGGCAAAGCTTGGACTATTTGATTATCGATTTGCCACCGGGCACGGGCGATATTCAATTAACACTGGCGCAACGCGTGCCGGTGTCGGCTGCAGTCATTGTGACCACGCCGCAGGACATTGCCCTGATTGACGCCAAGAAAGCACTCAAGATGTTTGAAAAAGTTGAAGTGCCGGTGTTGGGTATTATCGAAAACATGGCGGTACATATTTGTTCAAACTGTGGCCATGCTGAACATATTTTTGGCCAAGGCGGTGCTCTGAAAATGGCCGCGCAATATGAGCTGCCTTTGCTAGGTTCCTTGCCATTGCAATTATCGATTCGCGAACAAGCCGACAGCGGAACACCAACGCTAGCAGTGGATGCGGAATCTACGATCTCGTTGATCTATCGTGATATTGCTCGCAAGGTGGGTGCAAAATTGGCACTGCAGGCAAAAAATAAATCGATTAGTTTTCCCAATATCGTTATTCAAAATACCTGATGCGGGCTTTGGTTTTTGCATGCTGGTTTCTGGTTTCCGCTGTGGTATCGGCGCAAACCAGTGACACATTGAAGGTGGTTGCCGCTGCCCGTTCGCAGATTGGCGTGACGACTACCTATGATCCGGCATACAGTCGCATGGCTTATCCCATGGGTGACGTGCCAAAGGAACGCGGCGTGTGTTCGGATGTGGTGATTCGCGCTTATCGAAAAGCAGGCCTCGATTTTCAGCAACTCGTGCATAAAGACATGCAAACGAATTTTTCGCTGTACCCGAAATTATGGCAGCTGAAAAAAACTGATAGCAATATCGACCATCGTCGTGTTCCGAATCTTGAAGTTTTCTTCAAACGACAGGGCAAAGCCTTGAATCTTCCGCAAGTCTCCGAAAGCTATAAGCCCGGCGACATTGTCAGTTGGCGTTTAGACAACGGTCTGGCGCATATCGGTATTGTTTCGGAGAAGAAAAGTGTGTTCGGTAGTCGGCCTTTGGTGATTCATAATATTGGCCAGGGCACACAGGAAGAAGACGTGTTGTTTTCATGGCGAATTGTCGGGCATTACCGTTGGTTCAATGCGGCTGGAGCGAATCGCTGATGTCGGTGCCTCTGGGTGCGCGTAAACGACTTCGTATCGTTGCCGTCATCGACATTATCAAAGGCCTGACTATTTTGGCCGTCGGTCTTGGCATTATGCAGGCGGATAGTCATGTGCTCGAGCATGGCGGACAATTTTTGGTGCGTCTGCTGGACCTGGACCCGAAGTTTGGCGCGCCGCGTAAATTCATTGAGTTTTTGCGCGCGGTCGATATGGAACATGGCTTGTTGCTAGTATTTGCCGCTGGGTATGCACTTCTGCGCTTTGTGGAAGCTTATGGCCTCTGGTTTACCCGGAGTTGGGCACGTTGGCTCGGACTGATTTCATCGGGCATCTACGTGCCTTTCGAACTGTATTATTTTATAAAAAGCCCAGCCTGGACTACATTAGGCGTCCTGAGCATCAACCTGATTGTGATATGGCTATTATGGCCGACAAAAAAAACGAAAATAATTTCCTGAAAGTGAGCCGTAATGAGTATTAAAGCTGATAAGTGGATTCGCCGTATGTCCGAGCAACACGGCATGATTGAGCCCTTCGAGCCAGGCCAAGTAAAACATGGCGCCGATGGTCATCGAATCGTTTCCTACGGAACCTCAAGTTACGGTTACGATGTGCGGTGCGCCCGCGAATTCAAGATTTTTACTAATATCAATTCGACCATTGTCGATCCCAAAGCATTTGACCCAAGCAGTTTTGTCGATGTGGTATCGGATGTCTGCATTATTCCGCCCAATAGTTTTGCGCTGGCTCGCACTATGGAATTCTTCCGTATCCCGCGCGATACCTTGGTTGTTTGCCTAGGCAAAAGCACTTACGCGCGTTGCGGCATCATCGTGAATGTGACGCCGTTGGAGCCGGAATGGGAAGGCCATGTGACATTGGAATTTTCGAACACAACACCTTTGCCTGCGAAAATTTATGCTGGTGAAGGCGTTGCGCAGATGCTGTTCTTCCAGTCCGACGAAGTCTGCGAAACCAGTTACAAAGATCGTGGCGGTAAATACCAAGGCCAAACTGGCGTGACTTTACCGAAAACCTAAACCGTACGGGCGCTTGCTTGCTGCGCCCAAAAATATCGCAAGCACTGGGCGCAGCAAGCAGCGCCCCTACGATTGATTGTCTAAAAAAGTGCGTCGTAGTTCTTCAATCAACAATTTTAATTCAGTAGTCGAATAAGCCACAGCCTTACCTTGCCCCCAAACCGGTCCGGGCCAGGCTTCATCACGAGAAGTTCGGGCAATGACATGCACATGCAATTGCCTAACAATATTACCGAGCGCGCCGATATTGATTTTTTCGCAAGCGAATTGTTCACGAAGTATTTTTGCCGCCGTATTTATTTCCGATAATAAAACGTGCTGCTGTGATTCGGGCAAATCGATCCACTCGCTTACATTGGAAACTTTCGGTACTAAGACCAGCCACGGATAACGCGCGTCATTGATCAAGCGAAACTGCGAAAGTGGGCCGTCTGCAATAAAAGTGGAATCGGCTTCAAGCCTGCCATCAAGATCAAATTCGTAATTTATCGGCATACGCAGACTAGGTTATTCAAGATGCGTTTCAAAAAATTGCAGACTGTGTCGCAAGGCTTCGGCAGACACATCGGCATTGTAATCGGCTCGTTGATCACAATTGAAGCCATGGCCGGCCGACCAGACATGAAATTCGGCATCAGGCAGAGCTTCGCGGTGTTTGGCAACATCATCTGCGCTGATCAACGGGTCGTTGGCGCCGAAGTGCAACATCAAAGCGCTGCTAGGGGTTTCATTAAGAAAAGGCACCGTGCCGCCGCCGTAATAACTGACCGCAGGCAGACCCAGACGCGAGCAGGTCAAATAGGCAATGGTGCCGCCCCAACAATAGCCAACAACACCAACGAAGCCTTCTGCTTCAACTTCTTCCATGGCGGCGCGAACACAATCGACTGCCCGGTCTTCACCTAATTCGCTGCGCAGTTGCCTGCCGCGAGCAACATCGGCCTCGGTATAATCGAGTTCAATATCATGTTCAATCAGATCAAACAGTGCCGGGGCAATCGCAATAAATCCATGTTGAGCGTATTGCTCGACGATTGCACGAATATGTGAATTGAGCCCGAAAATTTCCTGAACGACAATGACGGCGCCTTTTGCGGGCGTGGCCGGATCAGCACGCCAACCACCAATGGTTCCGTGCAATGTGCTGATACTGACTTGCTGCCCCATGTAACACTCCCAATTAGTGCGATTGAATCAAATTTTCTAGACAACACTCAGGTCGGGGGCCCCGTGCGCACAGTATAATTGCTCGGAGTTCATTATGGCGACCGTTTATGTCCACTGCACAACCAAAAGTCGGCTTTGTCAGCTTGGGATGCCCCAAGGCTTTAGTCGATTCTGAGCGCATCATCACACAATTACGTGTTGAAGGTTATGCCACCGTGCCAACCTACAATGATGCCGATATTGTTATCGTCAATACCTGCGGATTTATCGACTCGGCGGTAGCCGAATCGCTGGACGCCATCGGCGAGGCAATGGCGGAAAACGGCAAAGTGATCGTGACCGGTTGCCTGGGTAAACGTGCCGAGCTTATTCGTGAAGCGCATCCGGGCGTGCTTTCCATTTCGGGCCCTCAGGACTATGCGACCGTGATGAATGCCGTGCATGCGGCTTTACCACCCAAGCACGACCCGTATCTGGATTTGGTGCCGCCACAAGGCATTAAATTAACGCCGAAGCATTATGCGTATCTAAAAATTTCTGAAGGCTGTAATCATCGCTGCAGCTTTTGCATTATTCCGTCAATGCGTGGCGATTTGGTGTCGCGCCCGATTGATGAAGTACTGCGTGAAGCAGAAAAACTGGTGATGGGTGGTGTGAAAGAACTGCTGGTTATCTCACAAGACACCAGTGCCTATGGTGTCGATACCAAATATGCTGAAGCGATCTGGCGTGATAAAAAATATCAAACCCGCATGAAGGATTTATGCAGCGGTCTTTCCGAACTCGGTGTTTGGTCGCGCTTGCATTATGTTTATCCGTATCCGCATGTGGACGACATTATTCCGTTGATGGCTGAAGGCAAGGTATTGCCGTATCTCGATATTCCTTTGCAGCATGCCAGCCAACGCATTTTGAAGTTGATGAAGCGCCCGGCCGCAGCCGAAAAAAACTTGGAACGCATTCAAGCTTGGCGAAAAATGTGTCCCGACATCACTTTGCGAAGTACGTTTATTGTCGGCTTTCCCGGTGAAACCGATGCCGAGTTTGAAGAGTTACTGGATTTTATCGACGAAGCCGAATTGGACCGTGTCGGTGCCTTTGCTTATTCACCAGTAGAGGGCGCCAAAGCGAATGATTTGCCCGGTGCCGTGCCGGAAGAACTCAAACAGGAACGCCTTGCGCGTTTCATGGAATTGCAAGCCCAGATCAGTACCGAAAAGCTCGAACGTAAAGTCGGTAGCATACAAAAAGTATTGATCGATTCACTTGATGGCGAATTGGCGATTGGTCGTTCCAGTGCCGATGCACCGGAAATTGACGGCTTGGTGCAAATTCAAAACGGTGAAGAAGCCGGCCTAAAAGTAGGGCAGTTTGTCGATGTCAGAATTATGGGCAGTGACGAACACGACTTGTTTGGGCTTGTGGACTAAAGTGTCACGCGAGGTAGTGCTAACTGATGTTGTGGTGGCGTTACCGGAAGAGAATGCGTTGCGTGCCGAAATAGCACGTCAGGTGCGGCTCCGTTCACCGGGGTTGTGGTTGTCGGCGATTGGCGCGCTGGTGTTTTTTACGTTGACGTTTTTTACCTATGGCATGATGCATTATCAGAAAAATACTACAACGGTGGACGCCAGCGTTGTAGCGGTTGAACGCGATTCAAAGCGTAACGAAATTCTGATGACAAGCGAATTTGTCGATACCGATGGCAAACGGCACCGTGATACGCAGACTTCGCGTTATCATTACGCGAGGGGAGAACCTGAAGTTGGACAGCGCATCACCTATCTTTACTGGCGCAGTGAACGCACCGGAGAACTGGGTTCCACGCCACGGGCAGATGGGATTCTAAAATGGATTTTCGGTTCCGCCAGCGCCGTATTTGCCATCACGTCGGTGCTGGCGTTCGCTTACATAAACCGTCATCGTCGCTTGCGATTACGCTTGATTGCATCGGGACGCCGGGAACGCGGTACAGCTTATGCCATTGAGTCCAAGACAATAACAATCGCTATCAAAGTTACGCATATCATCCATCAGTGGCGCTTGAACGCACGCTATTTCGAGAACTCGCAATCGGGTTTCAAGGATTGTCATGGCGATTGGGAGCCGGGTCTTGCACCAGATCGGTTAGATGGTTTGGCAGTGCCAATGATTCTGGTCGATGAAAACGACCCAAGTCGCTACTGGCTACCGACTGGAGAACTCTATAATCGTAGGCCAGAGATTGCTTAATGCAGCGCTCTTTTTCACTGTCGTTTTTTCGATAAATAATATTGAAGCATGAAAGCACCCATCAAGACTAAACGCGTTTTTATTTCGCCAGTGCGTGAAAACGTCAACAAGGCAATCTTCAAACATCCGGTTTTTCGTGATGTCGCCGATTTTTTATCGTGGACTACAAGCGAGCAATGGCCCAATGTTAAGGCGCTCAATCAAACCAGTGTAAATCTGTCGCATACTTACACGGGCAAGCCGCTGGCCTTTGTAAAACAAACTGCCGAATTGCTAAATGATGAAATGCACTATGAGCAACGCATTTTTCAACGCGGCTTAATCGCCACGCGTGAAAATAATTGGCATGATTTATTTAATGCCATGATGTGGTTGAAATATCCGAAAATTAAGTCCGCACTCAATGCACGCCAATGGGGTGATATCGAGGGCCACGGTTTGAAAACAAGAACACCAGCCCAGTGTGCCATGACTTTATTTGATGAGGCTGGCGCCATAGTCACCATGCCCGATGAGATGCTGGCGTGCTGGAAGCAGCATGATTGGCAGGGCTTGTTTATTGAGCACGCTGATGTCTGGCGCCAAGGCCGCGCCCGAGTTGCAGTGTTCGGCCATGCCTTACTGGATCATGCACTCGTCACTGAAACTTTGCTGGTAGCGAAATGTATTGTGCTCGAAGATAAAAGCGATTTTTCGCTTTCTTTCGAGCGCATCGCCAGTGGTATTTATACAGAAAATAGTTTGCGCAGTAATAGCGAACTGCGTACGCTGCCTTTATGTGGAATTCCCGGTTGGCATTCCGCCACCAATAGTGCCGAATTTGTACGAACTGCCGCTTGCTTCTCGCCTTTATCTGCTCGTAAAAAGGCGCTCGCGTAATTCATTGGGAGAGTTTTATATGAAATGGTTTTCAACAAGCATTGTCGCCATGCTGACGCTGGCTTTTAGTCCGCTCACACAGGCGGCAAGTTTTGACTGCGGCCTGGCCAAATCACCGACTGAAAAAGCGATTTGTAATGACCAGGCCTTGTCTTTACTTGACGAAAAATTAAATGTCGCATTTAAGGCTGCACGTGAGCAATGGCGTGGTGCAGCACGCGAATATGTACTCAATGACCAGCGCGCCTGGCTGCGTGATGTATCGAGCGAGTTTTCAGGCCAGCCCAACAATGTCGCCGCCCTCAAACAGCTTAAAGAGCGTTATCGTAAAAGAAATCGCCACCTCAGCAGTCCGGCCTATCCATTGACCGGCGTTTATAACAAAGCCAATGGTGACAAGCTGGTGGTATATCTCGATAAGTCGGAACGCCTCGGCGTCACTGCATTGAAAAACGATCTGAATATTGTTCGCTCCTGCGGCAACGAGGTTATCGATGTTCCTATCGGCAGCACAAATATCAGTTTGAATTTATCCGAAGGCGCAAAAAATGCACTCGATTTGTGCCAGCTGCGCTTGGGTTTTTCTGCCAATCGCGTCAGTGTAGTGAAGCAGGGGCAATGCAGTGGTGCGAACTACGCAGGAAATTTTACGCGTGACCAAAAAGACTATGTCGGCAATTACCGGTTTAATAAATAGATCGTAGGTCGGGCCTTGGCCCGACGCCTTTTGCCTATTGTTATATTGCAAACCTTGGACTAGGCTTCAAATTCAAGATATGGCAAGCTAACAAAAAGCGTAGGGCGAGATTAAGATTAGCAAGATGCTGCCAAAAGCGTCGGGGCGAGATTGAGATTAGCAAGATGCTGCCAAAAGCGTCGGGCCGAGGCCCGACCTACGATTATTCAAACATCGAGTACTGAACCCGCAATATATAAAACTTCATTAATCCGCCAGGTAGCTGCGCCTCAAATTCATCGTCAACGCGTTTTTTTAATGCCGCCCGTGCCAGTGGTGAATCAATACTAATCCAACCGAGTTTGGCATCGGTTTCATCGGGGCCAACAATGCGGTAGCGGGATGTTTCGCCAGTGTCAGCATGTTCAATTTCAAACCAGGCACCAAAAAAAATAGCCTGAGGGTCAGCTGGTGGAGTCTCGATTACTTTCAGAACTTCCAATCGTTTGCTCAGATAACGAACGCGTCGATCGATCTCGCCAAGCTGTTTTTTTCGATAGGTATATTCGGCATTCTCGGACCTGTCGCCTTCGGCTGCTGCTGCGGCCAATGCTTTCACGACTTCGGGCCGTTTTTCTTTCCACAAAAAATTAAGTTCAGCACGAAGTCGCTCGAAACCTTCACGGGTAATCAAGGCGGTCGAGGGTGCAGTAGGTGGGCGATAACGCGACATAATCAGCCCGAGCTGATGGCTTGTCGCGCCAATAGTAAACGCTGTCGCTGGCTTTCATTTCGCGTTGCCATTGATGCGGCATCTAACAATTCAAGCGCCTGCGTATTGGGCTCACCTGTCTGAATTAATACTTCGCTAAGCCTAATCGCCCAGTCGCCGGTAACAGTTTCATTTGGAAAGTGGCTGAGCAAGCTGATTAATAATTTCTTCTCTACACCGGTTTGACCGACTCGGCGTGCTTCTTTAACCAGAACATCGGAGGTTTCGCCATCAAGCGGAACAAAATCAGCATCCAAATTAAATTGCTGTATTGCCAGCGACATCGCACGTGGTAGGTTTTTTTCAGCTAAAAGTTGATGTAAAAAAGTCTGCGCATGTTGCCTGATCTGGGTCGTATCACCTTTTTTAATGAGGAGTTCACGATACTTGGCATGCGTCGTGGCGCTGAGTACGCGTTCACGCTGTTCATATTTAACTTTGTTAATGCAGTCTTCAAAGTTTTCATTGGCAATCGCACTATCAAGCGCTTGAATCAGCATGCCATCGCGATCAAAACCTCGTATGGTTTGGTCCTGATGCGCATTGGGCTGGTATTGCAGATCATTATGGTATTGATAAACCAGATAGCCCATCCAGTAAGCGCTACTAAACAATATCCAGAGCCCCATTATTTTTATAATCGCTGCTGCAATAAAACCCGGTAAAAATGAAAAAACATGATTACCTAGCCATATTTCAAATAGCTGGCCGAAAAATAACAAGCTCGCTAATGCAAAATATCCGTTGCCTAATATTTGCATTAAGCGTAGCCATTTAGCGGGGTTCAATGCCGACAATGCGCTGCCTTCTATCACCGCCAGCATCGTGTAAGCCGGTTGAATCAAACTGAATATACCGAGTAAGAACAATGCGGCGGCGGTGCCAAAAAATTTCTGCACAATCCAATAGACAATCGCTGCAAAAAAAAGCACAACCAGATATTGAAATACCAAGCCGCCACTAATCGTCATCATCGCTTCGGGTGGTTCTTCCCAGCCATCGGCGTGATGCTGCAAAATTTCAAATGCAAATTTATACGCGGTAAGGGTTGCAGCTACAGCAATCACCAAGCCAACCACCGGTATGAAGCCCGCGGCAACGGAACAGGCCGTTAGCATTGCCAATGCCGGCAATACTGCCGAGCGTGCAGGATACATAAAAATTGCGCCAAGCCGAGTGTGCCAGGCAGCAATTTTTTGTCTGGATTTAGGATGCAAATCGGCCGCCATAATTAGCGCCGCTTGCCGCCTAGTAGTCCACCTAGCAGCCCTCGCAACAAACTATTGGCTACTGAGCGTGTTGCCGACTTTGCAGCCGATTCAACAACGCCTTGGCGTCGTTTGGTGCCCCATAAAAATTCATTGAGTTTAGACGGTGGCTCGGACGGAGTTGCAGCGGGAGCTTTAGCTTTACTGCTAGTTTTTTCTTCAGCTGTCGGCTCGGTTTGCCGGGCTTTGTTCAATATTTCATAGGCAGATTCACGGTCCATCGGGCTGTCGTATTTACCTCCGACGGGGCTGCGCTTTCGAATAACAGCACGTTCTTCCTCGGTAATGGCGCCCATGCGGCAACGCGGCGGGCAAATATAGGCGCGCTCAACGGGGGCGGGTATTCCTTTGTCCAGCAATAGGGACACTAAAGCTTCGCCTACGGCCAGTTCGGAAATAACTTTTGCAACATCGAGTTTTGGATTTTGTACAAATGTTTCTGCGGCCGTTTTTACCGCTTTTTGATCTCGTGGCGTGTAAGCACGCAGCGCATGTTGAATACGATTACCGAGCTGACCCAAAATCACGTCGGGAATATCATCGGGATTTTGCGAGCAGAAATAAACTCCGACACCTTTTGAACGGATCAAGCGGACCACTTGTTCAACGCGTTGTTGTAAAGCCGGCGGGCAATCGGCAAACAGTAGATGGGCTTCGTCAAAAATAAAAACCAGTTTAGGTTTATCTAGATCGCCCATTTCGGGCAAGTTTTCGAACAGTTCCGATAATAACCACAGTAGGAAAGTGGAGTATAGACGTGGTTTCATAATCAGTTGATCGGCACTGAGTAAATTGATAATGCCGCGCCCACTCATGTCTTGCCGCATCAAATCGTTCAGATCTAGCGCCGGTTCGCCGAAAAATTCTTCGCCACCCTCTTGTTCAAGGCGGAGTAGGGCACGTTGTATGGCAGCGACTGAGGCCGGGCTTACCAAGCCGTATTTTTTAGAGATTTCAGTTTTATGTTCAGTCACGTAATTGAGCAATGCTCGCAGGTCTTGCAGGTCGAGTAATAGCAAACCTTCGTCATCGGCTAATTTGAAAGCGATATCCAGTACGCCGCTTTGGGTCTCATTCAATTCTAGAACGCGATTGAACAGGGTCGGGCCAAACTCTGACACCGTAGTGCGAATGGGATGGCCTTTTTTGCCGTATAAATCCCAGAAGACGGTGGGGTTGGCTTCATTCACATAGCCTTCGATGCCAATTTGCTGAACACGAGACGTTATTTTTTCGTTGCTCGTGCCGGCCATTGCCAAGCCGCTAATATCGCCTTTCACATCGGCCATAAACACGGGAACTCCCAGCCTAGAGAAGCCCTCTGCTAATACCATCAGGGAGACCGATTTTCCGGTGCCGGTAGCACCAGCGACGAGTCCATGCCGGTTGCCGTATTTCGCCAGCAGTTGCACGGGGACGTCGCCTTTACCAATCAGAATATCGTTCATTTATCTCTCCTGTGAGGCCTTGATTCTAGAGCCTCAGGCGGAAATGTTAAACCTTGTAGTTCAGTTCGCCAGCCGATACCCTGCACAGTATTGTTTAAGGAGTTTTCATGTTTAGAAGCCATCTTGTTTTTTCATTATTTCTCGCGCTTCCAGTATCACTTGCGCATGCCGCTCCCAAGCCAGACAAATTTGCGCCGCTTTACACCCAAATGAACCAAGCCAGCGAGCGTTATCGTCAAGCGCAAATCCTGTTGGGCAATGGCGACAACAAAGGTATGGCGCAAATGAGCAAGGCGCTTGAAGATATTGAAGACATTGCGACCCAGTGCTTTAAGAGCAAGGGCTGTGAAGTCACCAAAGTCATTACCGTGTATGAAGGTTTGTTGAAATCGCATGACTTGGGTCAACTCGTTACCGAGCCTGGCCTTGCCGAAGAAGACTCACCGATTTTGTCGCAGTCGCCCGAAGCCCAGAAATCGATGAATTTACTCGATAACGGCCGCAGCCTCGAGCGCATGGTAGAACTGAATGAACCCATTCAAGCAGCCATTCGCGATTGGCTCACACAACAGCGGTCGTTTTTAATCGACTCCTGGGAAAATTATCAATATATGCGTTATTTGATGTCGCCTGAATATGAAAAAGCCGGACTGCCAGAAGCTTTGTTGTTTGGCATTATGGCGAAAGAATCCGGTGGCCGCGTACATTCCATTTCACGCGCCGGTGCAAGCGGCCCTTTGCAATTTATGTATGGCACTGGAATCCGTTTTGGACTTGGTCGCGATGCGACCGGTTTTGATACCCGTTTTGATCCCGAATATTCCGCGCGTGCAAACGCTCGCTACATCAATGAGCGTTTCTCCGAATTGAACCGCAATCTTGAAATGACCGTGGCTGCCTATAACGGTGGTGAGGGGCGGGCTCTGCGCATTTATAATCAATCCGGTGGCAGAAGTTTTTGGTCGCCGGAAGTTTATAACCAATGGCCAGCAGAAACCCGTGACTATGTGCCGAAAGTGATTGCTGCGGCCTGGATTTTTTTACATCCCAAAAAATATGGTCTGGTATTTCCTAAAATCGACACCACACCCGACGAATTTGCTTTGGCACGAGCAACATCGATCAATGAATTGACCATTTGTCTGGGCAATGTCGATAATCGGGATGGCTGGTTCCGGGTATTGCGAAATTTGAATCCACGTTACGACGCCGATGCTTATATTGCTGCAGGAACTGTATTGCGGGCGCCGAAAAAATTGACGGCTTCTTACAAAGCCAACTGCATTCAGGGACCACGTGCAGAGTTGGCGGCCGAATTAATGCGTGCGAACAAAAACTTTTCGCCGATCATAACGCCCAATTCAATTGCTGCCATCAATGGTAATGCAGTAATGAACCCTTTGTTAAACACCGCTTCAAATAATAATCTGAGTCTTGCCGAACAGGTGGCGGCGGTAGGTCCGGAGCCAAGCAAGAAAAATAGCAAGAAAAAACCGGCAGTTAAAGACAAGCAATACAAAGTCCGCAAAGGCGACAATTTATTGGCCATAGTTAAAGAACATAATTGTGATCTGACCGCCATTGCCAAAGCCAACAAACTACGCGCACCCAATTACATGCTGCAGCCCGGCCAGAAAATCCGCTTGACGGGATGTGAGGATTAAACGATTTTCTGGAAGTCAGTTAGCAGGGTCAAGGCTTCATCTGACCCAGGAAGATCTGCGAAGGCTTCCACAATGGACAAGGTCGCGCTCAAGCACGCTGTTTTTGGATAGTAGGAATACGGATTGAACGAAATCAATTCCAGCGACTGGGTCATCGCCGATAGTTTTATTGATGTTATCCACGCCGATATTGTGCGTGGCAGACTTGAAGCAGAAGGCATTCCAGCCATTCTTGGCAATCGTCACCTGGCGACTGCCGATTGGTTATATTCGCAGGCAATGGGCGGCGTTCAAATCATGGTTCCGTTCAAACAAATTTCAGAAGCTCGTGAAATTATTGCCCAGATTGATGCTGGCGAATTTGCCGATGCCCACGAAGAATTGAAACAGCAAGATACCTGCAATACCTGCGGAACGACATTATTGCGAAAAACAGCGGCAAGCTGGAAGTTTGCCTTGTTCTCATTGCATTTATTGCTACCTATTCCGTTACCGTTTCGCAAGAACGTATTTTATTGTCCGCAGTGCAGGGCCTAGAACGTAGCTCGGGTCATGGCCTGAGGTATCCCCGCAAAAGCATCATCAAACAAACTAAACTTGAGAGCAAGGAGCGCTCACGAGCGCGATAAAGCTGCGATGATTTTTACCACACTCGTGAATGTCCTGCGATTTTGATACGTTATTGCGAAACCCAAAAACGTAGCAGCGCTCACGACCGCGACAAACCTGCGATGATTTTTATTCATCGCGCACGTGGGTGTTCTTGTAATTCGAGGCAGCCTGCTTTCGCACTCGTGAGAGCTCCTACGACTAAACCTACGAGTTCAAATTTGCCGTATTAAATCAAACTCGGCACTTCTTTCATACTTTTGGAAAACATGGCAGCTTGGGGCGCCTAGCGTGTGTTCCTAGGTTGCTGTTGTTGCATCAATGATCGCACTCGTGAGTGCTCCTACGCTGATTCAAAATAAAACGAAGCCTTAGGTGGTTCCAGCGGGCATCAAAGGAGCAATCAGCGGCTCCAATTGCTCGCGACGCCAGCCTTCTAGCGCATTGGGCCAATGACCCTCGAGCAATACTTCCAGATGTTTGCGCGCTGCAAGCAAGCCTTCTGGAATATTCAATGCGGTGGCCTGTTTTGCAACCGCTTCCTGCATGGCGCGAAGTTTGTGTTTGTCAATCGTATCGATATTTTTGATCGGTGGAATATCCAGTTCGGCGTCGGTGAGTGGTCGGGTGACTTCTTCCCAAAGATCGGTACGGAATTTACGTGGTGCTTTCGGGCTGCGATCCAGAATGGCCGTAAAAGTATTGAATTGCTCCGGAATACTACGTGCTAAAAAAGCAGCAAGTTCGTTATCAAGTATCCAGCTTTTAGGCCGGTCACTGGAACGAGCTTTGGCATCGCGCCAGCGTAATAAGCGGCAGAGCAGGGCTTGCGCTTTATGGTCCAAAGCCTGGGCGCGGCTCAAACTTAAATGCGGAAACGGGTCGTCGGTATCATTATTGGCATTACGTACGGCGCGTTCGCCGTCGGCTTGAAGCCACTGCAAACGATCAAGCGCGATTAATTTTTCCGATAGCAGTGCATACACTTCATGCAAATAAAGTACATCATCAGCAGCATAGCGGCATTGTGAATCCGACAGTGGGCGCTTCAACCAATCTGAGCGGGTTTCACCTTTTTCCAACACGATTCCGGTGACCGCCTCAATTAATTTTTGATAGCCCATACCAGCACCCATTCCGCATAGGGCGGCGGCCCCCTGAGTATCAAAAATATTGACAGGTACGGCACCAACCCCGCGAGAAAATGCCTGAAGATCTTCGCTCGGACTATGAATTATTTTGCAGATATTGGCATTCAATAACCACGGCTTCAACACTTCGGCGATGCCGGGTACGAGCGGGTCAATCAACAAAACCTCGCCCGGCACACCCAATTGCACAAGCGCAAGCTGTGGGTAATAGGTTTTTTCGCGGACAAATTCGGTATCGAGTGCGACAGTTTTATGTCCCGACCATGAAGCAAAATGTGCTTCGAGAAGCTCGGGCGAGTCAATCCAGTGATTCATTGGTGTCCTGCGGTTGCGTGTGCTATCAGATTAGCCTACCTTCGCATCGCACGCTGCTTATAATTAAACGCCACCGGACCCAGACAAAAACATCGCATGCTGAAATTCTCGCCAATACTGGGTATCACTGTCTTATGTCTTGCAATGACTGCCTGCAAGCCAGCGGAGCCGCCTGCTCAGAAAACAAGCCAGCCCACTAAAAATGCGCTGAATACTCAGGCAACAAGTTCAGTGGAAACGGTAAATTCAGCGCCCAAATTATTGCTGGTGCCTACCGTGAATGCCGATAATTCATCGGAAGCGATGCGTTTAGCCGAAGAAGCATTTATCGCGACACGTTATGAAGACAGCACTCAGCAGCAACCGGCGGCATTGGAATGGTATATCGCTATATTGCGGTTTGATGCCAGTAACGGCATAGCTCAGACTGGTTTAAATAATACGCTTGATGCCCTGATTCAAAAAACGCGACAGTACACACGTGCCGGCAGTTTGCTTGAAGCCGCACGTTTGCTCCAAGTGATTGAACTGAGTTTGGTCCCACGCCCCGAAATCATTAAACTTCAACGTGAACTTGGGCAGGCCAGACAGGCCGGACTTTGGCAACAAAAAGCGCTGATACTTGAGAATAAGTCGCTTATTTTGGCGTCGAATGTCGATACGCCTTCTCCCAACGCGGTCGCAGCTTATCGCGAGGCATTAAAAGTATTTCCGGATTATCAGCCAGCGTTGCAGGCGCTTGACCGTTTGCGCTCACAGCGTGAAATTGCCGCTTTAAGTCTGGCCAAACAGGAAAAATTTGAAGCAGCTTTAATTGCACTGAAGCAAGCCGAACTTATCGACAATAAAAACCCGCAATACTTAATGGTGTCCCGCCATATTCGTGGTCGTTTGAATCAGGCGATTGAGCAACAAACCGTGCTGGCAAATCTCGCTCTGGATGGGCTAAGAATCAAACCGGCGCAAGATTATTATGTGCAGGCGAAAAAAATATTGCCGACGCATCCTGAAGTTATTGCACTGGCAAAAAGACTGGATGAAGTGAGGCATTATTCACGTTTCAAGCCGAACCAGTTTTTTACCGATGCTTGGGCAATGAGTAATCCGGCACCGGAAATGGTGGTGATTCCCTATGGCTCATTGCAGATGGGCGCCCCGCCGGGTTTGGCATCGGCGCCTCCGCAGGAATTACCGCGTCATGCGGTGGTGTTCAAACGTGGATTTGCGATGGCAAGAAATGAAATTTCTGTTGGCCAGTTTCGCCAGTTTATCGAAAGCACTGGTTATCAAACACGTGCTACGTCTCGGCGTTGGTCGATGGTGTTTGACGAAAAAGGCGGCAGTATGACCAAGCGAGAAAATATCGATTGGCATCATGATCACTTGGGAAGAATTGCGAAAGATGACTTGCCCGTTGTGCATGTGAATTTGGCTGATGCCCAGGCCTATGCCAAATGGTTGTCGGAAAAAACCGGCCTTGCCTATCGTTTGCCGAGCGAAGCTGAATTTGAATATGTGTTAAGGGCTGGTAATGACACTATTTATCCTTGGGGCAATCAAGCACCCAAAAAAGTCGTCGCTAACCTGGCCGGTGCGGGTGACAAATCGACGCAAAGCAGAAGCTGGGGTAATGCCATTGCAGGCTATCGCGACTTCCATTGGGGCGCTGCACCCGTGCGCAGCTTTCCGAAAGAGCCTTGGGGCACTTTTGACCTGAGCGGGAATATAGAAGAATGGGTGCAAGACTGCTGGCACGACAGTTATCAACGTGCGCCAAATGATAGTAGTGCATGGGTGAATCCCGGTTGTAAGATGGGGGTCACGCGCGGTGCTTCATGGGCCAGTTCGCTGGAAGAGGCAAGAGTCAGTTTCAGAATGGCAACACCGATGAAAACACATAATGCGCGCATTGGCTTTCGAGTCGTGCGGGCACTTTGAGAGGAATTGATCATGCAACAAAATGCATCTGGCAATGGACAGTCGGGTTCTGGCCGTCGTGGCGGCATTCGTTGGTGGGTAATTATTTTATTTGCCGGTTACGCAGCCTGGCAGTGGTTTGGTAATGCCGAGCCGGATCCATTTACCGGCGAGAAAGCCCATTACGGTGCGACCACTGAGCAAGAAGAGCTCATGGGACTGCAGGCGTTTCAGCAAGTTCTGAGCGAAGAGCGCCCACTACCGGCGACTGATCCCAATTCGATTGCCATCACTAATATTGCAAAACGCTTGATCAATGTGGCCAGTCAAGTGGAAGCCGATTTAGCAGCAGAAAATAATATGCCTTCGCCAAAATTGGCCGAGACATTCGAATGGAGTGTGGCAGTTTTGGAATCACCGCAAGCCAATGCGTTTTGTTTGCCCGGCGGTAAAATGGCAGTTTATACCGGCCTTATTCCAGTCGCGCAAAACAATGATGCGATGGCGGTGGTAATGGGCCATGAAATTGCCCATGCCTTATTGCGACACGGCTCGCAGCGCATGGCGCAACAAAAATTGATGCAGGTTGGACAGATGGCTGCGGGTGTCGCTATCGGCAATATGGACCCCAGCCAACAACAAATGGTGATGTCAGCTTTAGGTGCCAGCACACAATATGGATTGGCTTTACCTTTTGGCCGCAGCCATGAAACCCAGGCCGACGAAGTAGGACTCATGCTCGCCGCAGCGGCTTGCTTCAATCCGAAAGAAGCCGTGCCTTTGTGGGAGCGCATGTCGCAACTCGGCGGTGGACAACGGCCGCCTGAGTTTGCCTCGACACATCCTGATCCCGCCAATCGAATTGCACATTTAAAATCTTTGATGCCGAGGGCTGAGAAGTATTACGCGAAGTATTGCGGCGCGAAGTAATTATTTTCAGTTACTTTTGTGGGAGCCGGTTTGCCGGCGATAAAATCTATAGTTCTCCGATAGTGCTATGGAGGACCGGATGTATTAGTCATCCGACAATGTTCAGTCCTCATCGCCGGTAAACTGGCTCCCACAGAATCAAAACTTTCAAACAATCAAAAACTCATAAACAAGCCGCCATTCACCGGCAAGTTAACGCCAGTCAGGTAACTCGATTCATCGGCACACAAAAAGGCGACGGCACGTGCAATATCTTCTGGCTGTCCAATACGGCCAACAGGCACGCTGGCCAGAATCTGCTCACGCAATTCCTGCGGTACCGCGTCAGTCATCGCGCTCTTTATATAGCCCGGGCTCACACTGTTGACGGTGACGCCCTTGCGTGCAACTTCGCGTGCCAGAGACATGGTGAAGCCGTGCATGCCGGCTTTTGCAGCCGCATAGTTACTTTGCCCAAATTGCCCAGTTTGTCCAATGATCGAACTGATATTGACGATGCGGCCATAGCCGCGTTCGGTCATACCATCAACCACTTGGCGACACAGATTGAATACGCTGGTTAAATTGACCGCAATCACCGCATCCCAATCGGCAGCTTCCATTTTCTTCAAAACGGCATCACGGGTAATACCGGCGTTATTCACTAAAATGCTGATCGGGCCGTGCAGAGATTCCACGTGCTGCACGAACTGTGCGCAGTGCTGGAAATTACTGACATCGATGGCTTCAAAATGAATATTCAAATTCTTCATCGACATTTGAATATCGTCCCAGCGCGATTGCGATGCCGGTAAATCAGCTGCGATGACTTTAAAGTTAGCTTGCGCCAAAGCGCGACAAGTGGCTAGGCCGATGGCACCCAAGCCACCGGTGACGACTGCGATACGTGAATTCATCAGCGGGTCGTTTCAGTATTATTGGTTTTGCGTGATGGTTTGTTTTTGCGTGTGGGTGTCACTGGGCCAAGAATTCCTTCTTGCAAGGCTTTCCATAATTCCAGATTGCGTTCGGTAATCTGATTCAAGAGTGGCCAAGGTGTCTGGCCGACAATATTACTCACTTGGCTACGCAGACTTTGTTGTTGGTCGATAAACATATCCACGCTGCGTTCGAGATAGCTACCGATATACCCTTGTAGTGAATCGCCGTAGAAACGAATGATTTCAGTCAGTAATTGCGCCGATAAAATGGGCTGGCCAATATCTTCGTGTTCGGCAATGATTTGCAGCAACACGGCACGCGTAATGTCTTTACCCGATTTTGCTTCCCGAACTGTAAAAGTTTCGCCTTCAATGATTAATTGGCGAATATCCTCTAGCGTGATGTAGCTTGAAATCTCGGTGTCGTAGAGACGCCGATTCGGGTATTTTTTGATGATGCGAGTCTCTGACATTGGAAACCTGCGCTTGCGTATGTAGCCTATGAATCTCCGAGCATCGCGCTTTATCGAAATTGTTGCAAGTGGTCGCCCGTCCTAAAACTGTTACGCCGTTAGCAATTGTGAATAGGAAGGAATTTTTTCGGCCTCAAATCGCCCGATAGCATGGAAAAGTGCATGTTCAGGATTGTCATCATCGGGCCAGCTCGACAGGGTCTGACCCAAGTGTTGCCAGACCTTGCGCAAAACAGGAATAGGCTCGTGTGGATCGATAGGGCAAGCAGCGACTGATTTGGATAATTTCTGTCCGGTCTCATCGAGTACCAGCGGCAAGTGCGCATATTGCGGTTTGGGAAAGCCCAGTATGGACTGCAGATAAATTTGCTTTGGTGTGGAACTCAATAGATCCAGCCCACGAACCACGTGCGTGATGTTTTGGTCAGCATCATCAACCACAACGGCAAGTTGGTAGGCCCAGAAATCATCGGCACGCTTGATAATCATATCGCCAACGTCGGTGCCCAGTAGTTGTGAAAAATGGCCTTGAAACTGATCATGAAATTGAATGCTGGTGTCAGGAATTTTCAGGCGAATAGCCGAATGCTTTTCGGCGTTTTTGGATATGCAAAAACGATGCACCCCGTGATAATCAATTAAATCTTTACGCGAACAAAAACATTCAAACGCATCGCCGGTGCCTATTAATTTTTGCAGGATTTCCTCATAACGATCATAGCGCTGGCTTTGCCACACAATGGTTTCGTCAGACTCCATGCCCAAGGCTTTCAGTGTTTCTATCTGGTTTTGTGCTGCACCCTTTATTTCCCGCGATGGGTCAATGTCTTCAATTCGAATCAGCCATTGTCCATGCGCTTGTCTGGCCATCAACCAGCTGCCGACGGCGGCAAGCAATGAGCCTAGATGCAAAGGCCCGGTGGGCGAGGGTGCAAAACGACCGCGGTAGGGTTTTTGAGAGCTCATGACCAAATCTTAGCTGAATCGGTTTAGAAATTTCACATCTCAATCACTTGAAATTTCGGTGAATAGCTACACTAACGTCCTTGAATAATAATTTTTTTTACGGAGTTGTTTAAATGTTCAGTCGCGTTGCCCTATTTTTAGCTACGAACTTCGCCATTTTGCTGCTGGTTTCCTTGCTGTTTAAGCTGTTCGGACTGGACATGCGGGCAGCCCAGTACGGTACCAACCTTGGCGGCTTGTTAGTGATGTGTGCCGTTTTTGGTTTTGCCGGTTCGTTTATTTCTCTGGCCTTATCAAAATGGATGGCTAAGCGCGCCACCGGTATGTCAGTAATTACGCAGCCGCGCAATGAATCCGAGCAATGGCTGGTCAATACTGTTCGCAAGCAGGCCGATAAGGTCGGTATCAAAATGCCGGAAGTCGGTATTTATGAGGCACCCGAAATCAATGCTTTTGCTACCGGCATGACGCGCAACAGTTCACTGGTTGCCGTGTCCAGCGGTTTGCTGCGCAATATGACGCGGGATGAGGCTGAAGCGGTGCTTGCTCATGAAGTTAGCCATGTGGCCAATGGCGACATGGTTACGCTGACCTTGATTCAAGGCGTGGTGAATACTTTCGTGATGTTCTTTGCACGCATTGTCGGAAATATCATTGATAAAGCAGTTTTAGGCAATCGTGACGGCCATGGCTTGGGATATTTTGCAGTCGTGTTTTTGCTTGAAATTGTCTTTGGTCTGTTTGCGTCGATCATTGTGATGCGCTTCAGTCGCTGGCGCGAGTTCCGTGCCGATGCCGGTGGTGCTAACCTCGCAGGCAGAAACAAGATGGTAGCCGCATTGGAACGCTTGGCGAGTAACCAAAGCCAAAGCAGCCTGCCAACTCAAATTGCGGCCTTCGGTATTTCCGGCAATATTGCACACGGCTTGAAGAAATTATTCATGAGCCATCCACCGCTTGCAGAGCGTATTGCGGCTTTGAAAAATAGCTCTTCGATTTAAGATTATTTTTTTAAACAAAAACCGCCGAGAGGCGGTTTTTTTGAATAAAGATTTTGTACTTCGTAGGGGCGCCTGCTCGCTGCGCCCGCGTTTTATCGAGATCACTTGGGCGCAGCAAGCAGGCGCCCCTACGCTTTTAAAACTCGTAAGTCATTGTAGTCATTGGTGGTGCCAGAAAGTTGCCTTGCACATAATCGATGCCGGTCGAGAACAGGAATGACATGCTGCCGGCATCGGAAACAAATTCGGCGATACATTGCTTGTCGAGTTTGCGTGCCTGCTCGACGATTTCCTTGACCTTCTTCTGGTTGTCGGTATTTTTTGCGAGGTCCAGAATAAAGCTGCGGTCAATTTTTAATAGCGCTGGTTCAAAATGATTGAGCATCTGGAAGGAATTCAGACCGGTACCGAATTGTTCCAGACATAAGCGGCAACCGAAGGAACCAATTATTTTCTGGAAGGCTTGCAGTGATTTGAGATGGCTGAAGATTTTCGATTCCGGAATTTGCAATACCAATTTGTCACCGGTAATGCCTTGAGCCTTCAACTGGGCAGATATAAAATTATGTAAATCACCTTCGACCAAAGAAGCCGGTGTTACTTTGACGAACAAGGTGGTATCGATACCGGCTTTTTTGCGTTCGGCGAGCAGGCTGATGGTGCGGCCAATAACCCAGCGATCGATGTCGGCAAGTAGTCCGTGTTCCTCGGCGATGGGAATGAAATTTTCTGGTGAAACAATTTCACCGCTAGGCGCCGTCATGCGTAACAGAACTTCATACGCTTCGCCTTCAGCACCCGTAAGACTGATCATCGGCTGATAATTGAGCACGAACTGATCTTCGTTCAGGGCTTCTTTAATGCGTGAGACCCAGGCTTGGATTAATTCTTCCTCAGCACGGTCGCGAGCGGCCGGGTCGAAGATATCGCAACGATTACCGCCAAGGCCTTCTGCCGACTGCAGGCATTGATTAGACTTGCCCAATACTTGCGGCACGCTGGCAATTTTTTCACCGATTTGTACACCGCCTACGCTGACGGTAAGCACTAGCGAATGTTGGTCAATGTCGAGCAAATGACCATCGAAGGCAGCACGAATTTTTTCTGCCAATTCGAGAGTTTGCTTGTGATCGTGTTGGCGGCAAAGTACGGCAAAAGTATGGTCGGCAAAACGCGCGAGAATGCAGTTTTCATCCATCAGCCCCTGCAAGCGGTCAGCCATTTGTTTCAGCACTTCATCGGTCAATGCCAAGCCCACTTCTTCGATGCGGTTTTCATAATTGTCCGGTTCGATCAGCAGCAGGGCTTGGTTGGCCTTACCTGTAACGGCTGCAGCAACAACGGCTTCGGTTTCGGTAATGAAGAATTGGCGGTTGTATAAATTGGTCGTTGGGTCGCGTTGACGAAGATTGTCGAGCTCTTTCGCCATATCCGCATCAATCGTTTGCTGGCGGAATACGATTTGCAGACAGGACTCGCCTTCGTAAGTCGCCGTCGAAAATTCCATAACGGCATCAAATTCACTGCCATCGCTACGAACTGCACCGCATTCCAGATTTTTCGGCGGGGCTTCGCCTTTACTGATGTTTTTCAGCACTTGTTTGAATTGATCGGCATGACCCGAGTCAATTAAATCAAGCACTGACAAGCCTTCGATATCTTCAAATTCATCGTAGCCAAACATTTCCAGATATGCCTCGTTGGCGCGAATATGCATGCCCTCATGGATGTAGGCGATGGGGTCGCGAGAGGACGAAATCAGCGTGTCGCAACGGCGCTCGGTTTCGCGCAGGGCCGCTTCAATATGACGCAAGCTGCGACGACTAAGCAGCGATTGGAATTCATTACGAACCACAAACTGGACGTGCTCGGCTTTCGTGCGCAGCGCAACATCACGCGCTCCGGCTGCAATGGCGGCGAGTACATTGGCTTCGTTCAGTACGGAAGTTGAGGCGAGTACGGGGGTGTCCTTGCCGGTAGCAGTGACAGCAGCAATGACTTTTTCAAAGCCAATATATTTGGCGTCAAACGCAGCTAGAACCAAATCAATGCTTTGGCTAGCCAGCAGAGTATGCAAATTTTCTTCGGATTCTGGTCGTTGTGGACGGATAGCCATACCGCCATTACGCAGCATGCTGATCAGATGCTCGGCATCTTCTAGTTGATCTTCCACCAGTAACAACCGGATGACGGCGTCCTGCTTTGCCATCCAATGACTCCTTAACCTGATAAAGGCTCACACACGGGGGAGTTAACAATACCAGAAGTCCCCTCAACATGGCCATCACAAGGGCGTTTTACTGGCCTCGCCGGGGATTTCCTGTACTAGCTTCGGGACTAAATAGCCCGGCAGTGCGCGCATCATGCTTTGGTGAATATCGCGTGCTTGTTGATCCGGAATTTGGAAATGGGCGGCACCCTGGACTTTGTCGAGTTGATGCAGGTAGTAGGGCAGTACCCCGATCTCGAATAAGCGCTCCGATAAGCGTATTTGTTCGTCCGAGTTATCGTTTACGCCCTTCAACAGCACTGTTTGATTGAGCACCGAGACCCCTAGCGGCCGGATTAGCTTTATTGCAGCGGCGACATCGCTCGTCAGCTCATTGGTATGATTGGCATGGATGACAAGGGTTGCAGGCCAGGGTAAATCTCTTAGCCAGCCTAGAAGTTCGGCATCAATGCGCTCGGGTAAAACCACCGGCAGCCGGGTGTGGATACGCAATCGTTTGATGTGAGGAAGCTCGGTTAATGCAATCGTCAGTTCTTCAAGTTTCGCGGTTGAAAGTGACAAAGGATCGCCGCCCGACAAGATAATCTCGGTAATGCTTGAATCGGACTTCAGATACGCAATGGCCTCGGCCCAATTTTGGCTTGCAGCGGTTTCTTCGGCATAAGGGAAATGTCGGCGAAAACAGTAACGGCAATGAATGGCGCAACTTCCCGTCGTAATCAGCAGAGCCCGCGCGAAATATTTGTGAATGACGCCGGTGCCGCCTTTTGCAGCCGCATCGCCAACAGCATCAAAACTAAAGCCCTCGGTGATCTGGTCTTCCTCAAGAATGGGCAAGACTTGGCGCAAAAGTGGGTCATTGGCGTCGCCGCGGCGCATTTTTGCCACAAATCCCAAGGGAACCCGCATCGGGAACTGGGTAGCCGCTTGGTCCGATATTTGCGCGGCCAGATGCGGCAACGCCAGCATTTCCAGCAATTGGCGAGGGTCGCGTATGGCTTCACGCCAAAGCATCTGCCAAGACTTCGGCTGCGCAGAAAGGCTGTTAGCGGTTATCATAGTGGGCTTGCTGGGTTGGTTTCTAACAGCCGAATGGCTGCTCAAGACCCGAATTTTACCAAACTAATGCCGCCGCTGCGGCCTTTGATTTTTCAGGAGTAACACCATGGCCTCATACGGCATGAATGATGTCAAAAACGGCAGTAAGATTATTGTTAATAACGAGCCGTGTGTCATCACCGAAACCGAGTATGTGAAGCCCGGCAAAGGCCAAGCATTTACCCGTATCAAATATCGTTTTATTAAATCAGGCCGTGTAGTCGAAATGACCATGAAAGCGACCGATGACCTAGAAGCCGCCGACGTGATGGATACCGATATGCAGTATTTGTATAACGACGGCGAGTTCTGGCACTTCATGCAGGAAGAAACCTTCGAGCAAGTGCAAGCCAATGCTGCCGGTGTGGGTGATGCTGCTAAATGGATCAAGGGTGAAGAATCCTGCGTCGTGACATTATGGAATGGCTCGCCGATTGCCGTAACACCGCCAAACTTCGTTGAATTACAAATCGTCGAAACCGATCCCGGTGTTCGCGGTGATACCTCCGGCGGTGGCGGTAAACCTGCGAAGCTGGAAACCGGCGCCGTGGTTCGTGTTCCTTTGTTCGTCGCGCAAGACGAAAAAATCAAAGTCGATACCCGTACGGGTGAATACGTTTCGCGAGTAAAGTAATTTCAACCAAGCATTTTGGATAAAACATGACGGAATCACTTATTGCCTGTGACTTGATTATCGAAGCAGGCTGGGTGGTGCCCGTACAACCTCACGGCGTAGCGCTTGAAAACTACGCCGTAGTCATTTCTGGCGATGTGATCGTTGATCTTTTGCCGATTTTCGAAACTGCAAAAAAATATTCTGCGAAGAAAACTGTTTCGCGCCCCGATGCCGTATTGTTGCCGGGCCTGATCAATGCCCATACACATAATCCAATGACCTTGATGCGTGGTGTGGCGGACGATTTGCCTCTGATGCCATGGCTGCAAGAGCATGTCTGGCCAATCGAAGGCGCTATCATGGGGCCGGACTATGTGACCGACGGCGTCGAACTGGCGATTGCAGAAATGCTTCGTGGTGGCACAACGTGTACCAACGACAATTATTTTTTCCCCGATGCGCAGGCGGCAACCTATAACAAATATGGTTTTCGCGCGTTGGTGGGTTTGCCGATCATCGATTTTCCTTCGGCCTGGGCAAAATCCCATGCCGAATATTTTGACAAGGCCTGCGAAGTACACGACAACTATCGACGTGATCCACTGGTTCGCACGGCCTTCGCGCCACATGCGCCTTATACGGTCTGTAATGAAAACTTCGAGCACATTCGCGTGCTTTCGGATCAACTCGATATTCCGGTGCATTGCCATGTGCATGAAACGGCGCATGAGGTCGAGGAATCGATCAAGCTTCACGGTATGCGGCCCATTGCCCGGCTCGATCAGCTCGGGCTCTGGAATGACCGGATGATCGCCGTGCATATGACGCAGTTGACCGATGTCGAGATTGCATTGTGTGCCGATCGCGGCGTTTCAGTTGTGCATTGTCCGCAATCGAACATGAAACTGGCTTCCGGTTTTGCACCGATTGAAAAATTACGTCGTGCCGGGGTCAATCTAGCGATTGGTACCGATGGTTGTGCTAGCAATAACGATCTGGATATGTTCGACGAACTTCGAACAGCAGCGCTGCTGGCGAAAGCAGTGGCATCGGATGCTACCGCTCTGAATGCCGCATCGACTTTGCATATTGCGACCTTCGGGGGAGCGAAAGCGATTGGAATGAGTGATTTGATTGGTTCAATCGAGATCGGCAAGCAAGCCGACCTGATTTGTGTCGATATGAGCTCGATTGAAACGCAACCGATGTACAACGTGATTTCGCAGCTGGTGTATTCCTGTGGCCGTCAGCAAGTGACTGATGTCTGGATCGCCGGTGTTGCCAAACTCGAGCAAGGCCAGTTGCTGTCGATGGACAGCATTGCCTTAAAACAAAAAGCGAAGCATTGGCGTCAAAGAATTTCATCGGTAATTGTAGGAAGGCCTTCTAGGCCCGATTAAATTTACGACAATATTAGGTCGTGCCTTCAAGGCCCGCCTACGAACTCAGAGGTTTGAAATGAATACTGAAAATGTCAGTCGTGCCGAGATCGATAAATTTGCAGCGTTGGCGAATCGCTGGTGGGATGAAAACGGTCCGCAAAAACCCTTGCATCATTTAAATCCGGCGCGTTTGAATTACGTGGCGAAGCAATTTCCTTTGCGCGGCAAGAAAATTCTCGATGTCGGCTGTGGCGGTGGTTTGCTAAGTGAAGCATTGGCTCGCGAAGGCGCGGAAGTGTCCGCATTAGACCTTGCAGAAGAATTAATTGAAATTGCCAAGCTGCATTTGTACGAATCAAATGTAAAAGTAGATTATCGTTTGCAATCGGTTGAATCTTTGGCCGAAGAAATGCCGGGGCAATTTGATGCCATAACCTGTATGGAAATGCTCGAGCACGTGCCTGACCCATCATCAATTCTTCGTGCCTGCGAAAAGTTACTGAAACCAGGCGGCAAATGTTTTATCTCCACACTCAATCGCACACCGGCCGCCTTTGCTATAGCGATTGTGGGAGCCGAATATCTGGCTAATTTATTGCCCAAGGGCACTCACGAATATCAAAAATTCATCAAGCCATCGGAATTGGCAAGCTGGTGCCGTGCTGAAGGTTTCAATGTAGTGGATATTAGTGGTCTGGCTTATAACCCTCTGAGTGGAAAAGCCTGGGTGAATGATCGGACCGACATCAATTATTTGATGACTGTTCAAAAATCTTCATGACAGCCACGAGTAAAATTGAAATGGCGCCCGTCATCCTGTTTGATTTGGATGGCACCCTAGTCGATAGCGCAGTGGATTTATTGAATGCCTTGAATGTGATTGTGCAACAAACTGGTAAATCCGCGCTAACTCTGGCTGAACTGCGCCCAGTAGTTTCCAAAGGCGCGCGCGCCATGCTAGCGGTGGCTTTTCCGGACTTGAGTGAAGAACAACGCCTTCACTATTTACAGCCTTTTCTGGATTGTTACCAACGCGCTGTCGCGCAATACAGCACAGCGTTTGCCGATGTTGAAACTGTTTTAAGTTCGATTGAAGCGAGTGGCTCACGTTGGGGCATTGTCACCAATAAACCGCATTATCTTGCCAAAGAAGTCGTGCACAGCATGGGTTGGACTCATCGTAGTGCCGTATTGATTGGTGGCGATAGTTTGCCGCGAAAAAAACCCGATCCTGATCAACTATTCCATGCCTGCGAGTTACTTGCCGTGCAAGCCAGTGACTGCGTTTATGTGGGTGATGATGAACGTGATGTCTTGGCGGCCAAACATGCAGGTATGAAATCAATCGCGGTCTTATGGGGCTATCGGGAAGCGCATGATGATCCCAAAAACTGGCAGGCAGATGTCATGTGCAATACGCCGCTGGATTTGTTGGGTTCTGGTGTGTTGCTCAAATGATTTTATTCGGATTCTCTTTTCGTAGTAGAAAGCTCTGCTCGCGACAATATGGCCAGAGGTTTATTCGCGAGGTTGAAAAATGCTCCTGCATTTTCAACACTTCCGCCGTCCATGGCGGTCGCAAGCTCGCCGCTACTCTTGATTACCAAGAACTGCCATGACTGACTCGCAGCAAGAAGGCATTCAACATTTCGTTTCCAAATGGTACGCGCGCGAACCGGAAATGCAGTTCGCCGAAGTGTTCGTTCCCGCGTCTGAAAAAGCACTGTTTCATATTTGGGGTGCATTGCTGCATGAGCTCAAACATACCTTGTTTGCGCTCAGCGACTCCCACGTCACCGAGATTAAAACCGCTTGGTGGGCGGACGAGTTTCAACGTCTGGCAAACAGGCAGCCACGGCATCCCGTTACGCAGGCTTTAAATGATATCGAAGCACCATGGGCATTGCTTGCATCGAGTTTGTTTGGTGTTATTGAAACCACATCAACTCGCGCCAGTAACACTGAGCAGGCGATAGATTTGTTACTGCCTTTCGCCAATGCCTTGCTTGAAATCGAAGACAAAATATTCAATGCAAAGGTGAGCACAGCCAAAGAAATAGTTGCCGTACATTGTTTATTGCAGCGTTTGCCGCAAGGCTTATCATCGGAAGATCAGGCCAGAATCCCGATGCATTTGATGGCGCGTCATACCGTTAGTGCTGCACAATTGGCGAACATCGGTAATAGTGGTTTATTACAAGACTGGGCGATTGAATTACATGCGCAACTGCAACACAAAGTTGCAGGATCACTCTTTCGTGCGGCCAGAATGCGTTTTGATGAGGCACAGCTGGTCAATGTAATGGCCGGAAAGGGCTTCATTAAAGCATCGGCGCCGAAATATTTATGGCGTGCCTGGCGTGCGGCTGTCGCGGTTCCCAGATAAAATAGACCGTAATCTTGACGAAAGCTGCACTCGTCCCCATTTATGCTCCATCTCCACAAAGTCTTACCGGAACTCTTATGGCTCCTTCGTCAAATGAAAACCTAGCACGCGTTATGCCCGACGTCGCCAATGAAGTGAAACCCGCCATTGCCGGCGTGCTTGACTGGGTGGGAATGGGCGATATAGAAATGCCGGTCTCGGTTGCCGACGCCAATGGTCGCGTTGTGACCAGTGGCGCACGGGTTAATGCATTCGTCAATTTAAAACGTCCTGACGTGCGAGGCATTCACATGTCGCGCCTGTATTTACATGTGGATCGTCATTTATCGGCGGAAGCCATTACGCCTCAAAGTATTCGCCATATTCTTAAAGACTTTCTGGACTCGCATGCCGATTTGTCCGATCAGGCAAAGCTCAGTATTCGTTTCGACTATATGGTCCGCCGCCCAGCGCTGGTGACCGACAATAGCGGCTGGAAGTCTTATCCCGTCCGCATCAATGGCGTCATGGATAAACACCAATTTTCCTTGGAGTTAGGACTTGATGCGGCGTATTCGAGTACTTGCCCATGTTCGGCCGCGCTTGCTCGTCAATTGATTCAAGAACAGTTTGGCAAAGATTTCGCGCCCGAAAAAAATCTGGATTACGCGCAAGTGCTGGCGTGGCTGGGTAGCGAAGAAGGCATTATGGCAACCCCACATAGCCAGCGCAGTATTGCCGAAGTGAAAGTGAAGTTATCGAGCGATTTTGTGCAATTTCCTTTAATTGAATTAATCGACACGATAGAAAATGCGATAAAAACCCCGGTACAGGCCGCAGTAAAACGCGAAGACGAACAAGCTTTTGCTCGCTTGAACGGTCAAAACCTGATGTTCTGCGAAGACGCTGCCCGCCGTTTGCAATCAGCATTGAATGTTGAGTCGCGAATTCAGGACTTTTGGGTTCAGGCATCGCATTTCGAGAGCCTACATCCACATAACGCTGTGGCAGTCGCAAGCAAGGGCGTGCCTGGAGGCTATTAGGTGCAAACTTTCAGTAGCATTTGCTGCTACTTCAATTAAGGCCGGTTCATAACCGGCCTTTTTGCATTCATAAAGTCTTCACAAAACGCTAGACTCACCCTGTCTCAATAATCATGGGTTCTCTATGAATTGGTTAATTGGCTTTATCGCGTTATTTGTCGGGGCTGTTTTGTCACAGGAACGCTGGTTGCTGGGTGGCGCGGTCGGATTCTTCATTGGCTGGTTGCTGGCATCCATGAGTCAGCTGCGCTCGCGACTGAATGGTTTTGAAGCCGAGTTAATGCAGGCCCGTGATGCCTTCAGAAAAATGGCGGCCGAGCGCGACCAATTGAGCGCAAAACTCAAGGAGCCCATGGCGCCTGCAGCCGTCGTAGCTCCTGTTAAACCAGAGCCCTCGCAGCCTGCGAGCAATATTCCAAGCCCGGCTGCTGAAGTCCAAGCAAAAGCACCTGTCGCTCCGGTTACTCCCGTGCAAGCAGTGCCACCGGTCATGGCCGAGAAAGCCAATCTTGCCAATCGCGCCGTGTTTGTCAGCGCTGAACCGACTGCTCCGCCGGTCACTGCTAGTGCATCGGTTCCGCCACCGATTCAAGCACCTAGAACTGCGCAATCGAGTAATCCAGACGTTAAATTTACCTCCATGTCGCGAGAGCCCTCTTGGGATGAGCGTTTGGTGGATACCGTCAAGCGCTGGTTTACCGAAGGTAATGTGCCGGTCAAAGTCGGTGTTGTCGTGTTGTTCTTTGGCGTCGCAGCCTTATTGCGTTACGCCTACGTTCAAGGCTATTTCACCTTCCCAATTGAATACCGCTTGATCATGATTGCCGTCGCTTCGCTCGCTGCCCTGGCATTCGGCTGGCGCGAACGTGAACGTAATCCGGCCTTTGGTTTGAGTCTGCAGGGCGGTGCGATTGGCATGTTGATGCTGACGGTTTTCGCTGCTTATAAATACTTTAATTTACTACCGGCTGGGCTCAGCTTTGGCTTAATCGTGGTGCTTGTTGCAGGGGCTGCATTGCTTGCCGTGTTGCAGAACACCATGTGGATTGCCGTGCTTGGTTTCCTGGGTGGCTATTTGGCACCCGTGCTTATTTCTACCGGTAGCGGTAATCACATCGCCTTATTTAGTTATTACGCGGTATTGAATACCGCTGTCTTTGCCATCGCTTGGAAAAAATCTTGGCGAGTGTTGAACTTGATGGGTTTTGTTTTCACCTTCGGCGTGGGAACCGCGTGGGGTGCGAAATATTACAAGCCCGAATTATTTAATACGGTTGAGCCATTCCTTATTCTGTTCTTCTTGTTCTATATCGTCATTGGCTTGATGTATGTCATCAAGCAAACCGAATATCGCAAACCTTGGGTCGATGGCACCCTGGTATTCGGAACACCATTACTGGCGTTTCCGTTGCAGGCAAAATTGCTTGAAGACAATCAATTGGCTCTGGCTTTTAGTGCTTTAGTAGTCTCGATGATTTATGGCGGTCTGGTGTATTTCCTGCATCGTCGTAAAAATGATCGATTGCTGGCAGAAGCTTACGGAGCCTTGGCTTTGGGTTTCGCTACGCTTGCAGTGCCATTGGCATTCTCGGCAGCTACTACTGCGACGGTATGGGCTTTGGAGGGTGTAGGCGTTGCGTGGATTGGTCTGCGTCAAAAACGCACGCTGCCGATCGTCACCGGCGTGTTGCTGCAGTTGCTGGCTGCCGGCGCATACATGAAATCACTGTTCGACTTGCCTTATAACGCAAGCGACTTACAGCAACTTGTGTTGAACCCTCAGTATCTGGGCGCTTTCATCCTAGCAATTTCTGGCTTTATGCTCAGTCTTGTTTTCAAACGTTTGAGTAGCAGCAAAGCAATGCCGGTTATGTTGTTCCTGTGGGCAGGCATGTGGTGGTTTGGTGCGATGTTGCATGATTTTGAAATTGCCAATCGCGGCATCGGCATCTGGCAATATGCGATGCTTTATTTCTCGTTCACCATATTTATTGCCACCCTCTTGCAAAGCAAACTCGATTGGCCTGCAATGAAAAAGCTGGCAGCTTTCAGTATTTTTAGTGCCCCCCTATTTGTCTTGTCTGCTGCCGATGAATTCAGTGCACCTTTGATGATGCCAAGCTGGGCTTACTGGGCTGCTTTCTTGGGTTCCAGTATGTATGCCTTGTGGCATGAAGCCAACGATGATGCAGCGCAATCCTCACGTGCCGGTGGTTTCATGCACATCGTGTTGCTTTGGTCTGCGGCCTTGGCTTTCAGTCTGCAATGGCATTATGAAGTCGATACGCTTTGGCATTTGGCACAAGGCTGGTATGCCCCTGCCATTTGTCTGCCGATACTCCTGATGACTCTGGGCCTGTGGCGTATGCGTTCGCTATTTGCATGGCCAATGCAGAATCGTTTTAACAATTACGATGCAGCGTGGTTCACGCCGGCATTCGCCTTATTGGCCTGTGCCTGGGTGATCGGATTGTTTCTGGAAGGTAGTTCATTGCCGGTCATGTACATACCGATCATTAATCCACTGGAATTAAGTTTGTTGGCAACAGCCGCATTGTTTGCCGCTTATATTCGACATGAAAAACCTGATATGCAGGGCTTATTAAAACTCGCACCCTATGTTGGTCTGGTGTTTATCACGATGGCAACGCTGCGCGGGGTACACCATTTGCATGGCGAACCCTGGAATGCCTTAATTCTCAATTCCGGATTCACCCAGGCCAGTTTGACTATTGTATGGAGTCTGTTGGGCGTGAGCGGTTTGATTCTGGGTTCGCATCGCGGTGATCGTAAACAATGGATGGCCGGCGGCTTATTGATGATCGTGGTGTTGGGCAAACTCATCTTGGTGGATCGTACTTATATGGCAAACATTCCCGGCATTGTGTCTTGTCTGGCGGTCGGTTTATTACTGGTGGTGGTCGGTTATTTTGCGCCACAGCCACCGAAAGAAAAGGAACTTGCATGAAACTCCCAACATTAATGATGGGCTTGCTAATAAGCAGCGCAGCAGGGGCTTCCGCGCCTGCTGACTATGCACAACATTGGCCGGTCAACGCGCAGGGCGAGGGCGCTTATGCCATTAATTTGAGTGAGGAAATGTATCGCATCATTCAAAAAAATGATTTGTCGGATTTGGCAGCATTCAATGCTGCCGGTGAAGCTTTGCCGTTTGGTCCGATGCCTACTTCTTACGGTCCATTGCCCGCAACCTGGGTGCAGGCAAAAACATTTTCGCTGCCAAAAGCGGCCAGCCAAAATCCGGATCTTTTAAAGCTGCATGTTCAACGCAGTGCCGACGGAGACTTAAGTCTTGATGCCGACTTTGCTAATCAAGCATCAACAATACCTTCAAACGATTGGATTATTGAAGTCGCAGAAAAAGATGAGGGCATCGAAGCCTTGCAAGTTGTGCTATCCGAACAAGCGGGTGATTTCAACGCGCAGTTAGTGGTACAAGCCAGCGCAGATTTGCAGCAATGGCAGCATTTGAACACGGCTTCGATTCTGTCGTTACAACAAGAAGGTCAGCGCTTGCAACGGTTACAAATTGAACTGCCTGGTAGTAGTACGAAATATTTGCGCGTGCAAAGTCTCGATGCCCCGGCAGGCTTGATCATTTCGGGCTTCAAGTTGAAACAACGGCCTTTTGGCGTAGTTAAATCACCCGCTTTGCAATGGTTTCAGGCCAGGTTTATTAAAAAAGACGGGCGTGGTTTTGTCTATGAATTGCCGGCACGTATTTCACCGGAACAATTCAATATTGAACTGAAAAATACCAATTCGATTGCACAATTTTCCGTTTCGGCACGCCAAAACGAACTCGATTATTGGCAGCCACAAAACAGTCTTACCGTATTTCGTTTACGTGCCGCCGGTGTGTCACTCGATAACGAAGCCAGCGGCCTGCAAACAGGGCGATTACGTTATTGGCGAATTGAATCCAATACCGATATCAATGAAGCACCGCTACTGAAGTTTTCCTATCGGCCCGAGCAGTTTCTTTTACTGACCCATGGTGCAGGCCCTTATGTCATTGCCGCCGGCAGCATGAAAGTACAGCGTGACCAATACCCGCTCGATATTCTGATTAGCCAAGTAAGACAAAATCAGGGTCGGGACTGGAAACCCACAGAAGTGAGTCTTGGCAAAGCCATAAAAGTCATTGGCAATATGGAAGACATCAGCAAAGCACCCACCGACTGGCGCAGCATTATTTTATGGTCGGTGTTATTGCTCGGTGCAGGAGCCGTGGTGTTGATGGTGCTGAAATTGCTGAGTCAGCCACCGAAGGCATGAAGTAGGAGCGAGCTCTGCTCACGATAGATGTGCTTTCTGAAATAAAAAACGGCCCGCATTTGCGAGCCGTTTTTATTATGGTTGAACAAATCAGAACCGATAATTAATACCGATGCGAATGGTGTCGTAATCAAAATCTTGATTAAAGGTTTCACTGTAAGTGGGGAAGTTGCCATTACGAAATGTCGTGGTGTAGTTAGTATCATCGCCATTCACTCGTAGATATTCCAATCGCGCACTCCAGTTGCTGGCGAATTTGTGTTCAACACCGACACCCCAAACTGTACTGCTGAAACTCTCTGAGCTAGCACCGACTTTGCTGTAATTGCCGTTGCTCAGCAAATCTGATCCAAAATCCACCGACGTCCAAGACCAACCAGCTGTAACGTAAACCATTGTGTTGTCAAATGCATAGCCAAATTTCGGACGTATTGAATATGAATGGTCAGCGTCAATCGTATTGCCAAAGGCATAGGTAAAACCGGGTGATGCTGTGAGTTGACCGGTTTGGCGTACTTCGTCCAGACTCAATTTGGTGTAATCGGCTTCGATGCCGAGCACAAAATTGTTTTCAAATTGATGGTCATAGCCAAATTGAAATCCATAACTCGTGCCACTTGGGCTTTGATCGGCGGCAGAATTGTTGGTTACGAAATCACGTAGTGCTTGTGTTTCAACTGACCAGCTACCACCCAGAGTCACAGTAGATTGCGAGTCGCCGCTAGCACTGCCGATATTGCCGCCAATATAGAAACCGGTCCAATCGCCGTCTGCAGCGAATGAAGCGCTAGAAAATAAACCAGCGAAGGCCAATACCATTAACTTTTTATACATAAAATAATCCTGAATAGGGGATGGAGGTCAGCTTACCCGTAAGTAGGCTTTTTAATACTAACATTGAGCTTAACGTGCGACAGAGCAAAATCCGGACAGTTTTACTGACCACTATGTAAATATCTGTTTAATAAATAGTCACTCAGCTTTGTTAGACACTAACAATTGCGGGTCAATCCGCACTTTCAGCCAATTCATGCCCCAGTGCATGTGAGGACCCGTGGCGCGCCCAGTCGAACCCACGAGGCCAATAACCTGGCCTTGTTCAACGCGATCTCCAACTTTCACATCTAGTCGCGAGAGGTGTAAAAAATTCGAACTGATGCCCATGCCGTGATCAATTAGTACGGTGCCGCCAGTTAGATATAGATCCGGTTTTGCAAAGCTAATTATTCCGCCTGCTGGTGCTTTAATCGGCGTGCCTTGCGCCGCAGCAACATCCAGGCCCGAGTGCCAGGATTTTGGTGTTCCATTGTAAATTCGTTGGCTGCCATAGACACCACTAACCCGACCCTCCACTGGCCAGATAAATTTTGTATCGAAGTCTAGGCGATCATCATTGCGTAGTCGAGCCAGCACGACTTCGGCTTGCTCGCGTTCTATACGCGCAGCGATTTCTGGTGGTGGTGTAACGGTAGCTTGCGGAACGCCATTGATATTTTCGATATTGAATTGACGGGTCGTAATCATAATTTTTCGATGAAGTGTTTCGCCGTTACTCAAGCGAATATGCAGCAATTTAGGCTGGACTTCATCACGGCCAATACCGAAAACGATAAGCCCCGGAGCCACCACTTTCAGGTTTGTTGCTATCGAACTAGTGTTCGTGGCAATGGGCGTCTCATCCAAAATTTCAACTGTACTACCGACCGGAACGCGGGCAATGACAAGGCCGCCTTGGGCAATGTTCGAGGGAATTTCAATCGATCTATTTTGAACCACCTCAGGGCTAGGTTTTACGCCGGTATTGCTGGCGCATGCTGTTAATCCAGATATTGCCACGATCAATAACAGTCGCTTCATCTTGAAAACCTTAAGCGTTGACCTTGTGGTGTACCCACCAAATTCGCGCCGTCGTAGGCCAATTCACCGTTGACGAAAGTAGCTGAAACTTTTGCATTGAAATGTTCTCCTTCGAATGGCGACCAGCCGCATTTGCTCAATACTCTGTCCCGAGTCACGTTGGTACCGCCATTGGGTTCGACAATAGCCAGATCGGCAAAAAAACCTTCGCGTAAAAAGCCACGTTCCTGAATACCAAAACGCAGGGCAGGGTTGTGGCAAATTTTTTGGATGAGATGCGGCAGACTGAAATGACCATCGCGAACTTTTTGTAAGGCGACCACAAGAAAATCCTGCACCAAGGGCAAACCCGATGCGGCCTTGTCGTAAGGTTGCTGTTTTTCAGCAAAGGTATGCGGTGCATGGTCAGTGGCCAGCACGTCGATTCTATCTTCGGCAATCGCACGCAAAATGGCTGCGCGATCGCTGGCTTCTTTTATCGCCGGATTGCATTTAATGAAATTGCCAAGCCGGAAATAATCATTGCGGGCAAAGTGCAGGAAATGCACACAGGTTTCAGCGGTAATCTGTTTTCCGCTAAGCGGGCCAGGAGCAAATAATTCAAGTTCTTCGGCGGTACTGATATGCAGCACATGCAAAGGTGTACTATGCTTTTTTGCCAGTGAAATGGCCAGTCGGGTCGATTTGATACAGGCCTCGCGGGAGCGGATTTCGCCATGCAAATCGATCGGAATATGGTCGCCGTAAATGGCACGTGCCTTGGCCATTTCGGCATCAATCATCGGCGTGTCCTCGCAGTGCGTAATGATCGGTACCGGCGTATGCGAGAAGATGGCATTCAAAATAGCGGGATCATCGACCAGCATATTGCCGGTCGAAGCTCCCATGAAAATTTTCAGGCCGGGCGTGCTTTTGGGGTCAATACGTTTGATGGCCTCAAGATTATCGTTGCTGGTGCCGAAATAAAAACCGAAGTTGGCGCGCGAACGCCCAGTCGCTCGATGATATTTGTCTTCGAGAGCATCGTTATCCAAAACCGGCGGTTTGGTGTTGGGCATTTCCAAATAACTAGTGACGCCGCCTGCAACGGCCGCTGCGGGCTCGCTACTCAGGTCGCCCTTGTGCGGAAACCCGGGTTCACGAAAGTGCACCTGGGCATCAATCACCCCCGGGAATAGCCATCGACCTTTGAGGTCTAGTACCTTTTCATCGGCACGAGTAAACAGATGCGGTGCGATGGCGGCGATACGTTGACCACGAATGCGCAAGTCACCGGTGAATTCGCGCCCCTCATTCACCATGCGTGCGTTCTGGATCAATAAATTAGTCATGTTTGTGCCTACAACGGAAATGTTCGGGTACCGGATCAAGTCCACCAGGATTGAACGGATGGCAGCGCAACAGCCTTCGCGCACCGAGGTAGCTTCCGCGCAAAGCACCGAACTTTTCGACCGCTTCCATGGTGTAGCTAGAACAGCTAGGATAGAACCTGCAACGCTGACCTAATAGTGGACTAATCAATAGCTTATAGCCACGAAGTAGAAGCAGGATGAAGGTTTTTGGTATTTGTAGAATCATGTGGCGTAGTTTAAGGTTGATGTGAACTGAGGACTAGGCTATAACACGCCGCCTTTTATGGCTCAAGGAACGAGAGGAATTGCCCCCGTGGCCGCAAAAAAAATTGTAAAGAAAGCTGCTAAACCAGCTCCCAAAAAAGCCGCTAAACCAGCCCAAAAGTTGGTCAAAGCGAAACCCGTTGCTAAACCTATTGTAAAGTCATCCGCTAAAAAACCTATCGCAAAAGCGCCTGTAAAGAAGCCTGCGGTAGCTAAAAAGCCGGTAAAGAAGGCAGCACTTGCTAAAAAACCGGTCACCAAACCGGTCAAAAAAGTAGCAAAGCCAGCACCAAAGACCGTGTTGGCTAAGAAAGTCGTTGCCAAAGTAGTCGCCAAGCCTGCCTCAAAAGCGGTGAAGCCTGCTGCCAAGCCAGTGGCCAAAACAGTCGCCAAGCCTATTTCCAAATTGGCCGCGGTCAGGAAAGCTGCGCCTGCTCCGGCCGCCAAACAGGCTGCAAAGCCAACACCTGCACTGGCTAAAAAAGCCGATGTGAAAAATAGTGAAGTCAAAAAGGTTGAAGTTATTATTCCAGTTGCTAAACAAACAGAAAAAGTGGCGGCTCCAGCCGTTAAATCATCCGGCAAAGGCAAAAAGCCAGCGGTCGTTGTTCCCGTCGTGGTTCCGGTGCCTGCACCTAAACGCGATATCGGCGTGCGTGCAGGCTATGTCAAACCAGCCAAGCCACGTCAGGAACGCATGAAGCTCGCGACAGCCATTGAGCGCGTGAATTTGCCTGCAGGTTACAAGCCATCGCATAAAGAAGAGTACATGAGCGCTTCGCAAATCGAATATTTCCGTCAGCGTTTGCTGAAATGGAAAGACGATTTGATTGAAGAGTCCAAGCAAACCATCGAAAACCTGAAAGAAGAAGTACGTGATGTGGGCGATGAAGCCGAACGTGCCACTCGCGAAACGGAAAACTCGCTGGAACTGCGTACTCGTGACCGTTACCGCAAGCTGATCAACAAAATCGACAGCACCTTGAAACGTGTTGACGACGGTACCTACGGCTATTGCGTAGATACCGGCGAAGAAATTGGTCTGGAGCGTCTGGAAGCCCGCCTCACCGCCGAGCGCACATTGGATGCGCAAGAGCGTTGGGAACATTTGCAGAAGCAAATGGGTGACTAAGTTTCAAGTTTCATAATGACGAAAAAGCCCCGCATCGCGGGGCTTTTTTTGTCTTGTTGTGGGATCTTTGTGGGAGCTGGTTTGCCAGCGACTAATTCTTGCACGACATCGCAAACTCAACATTTAGTCGCTGGCAAACCAGCTCCCACAAGGGGAAATCAAAACATCGCGTCGCGCAATTTATACCAGGCCATTGCCGCTACCAGCATCGGTGTGCGAAACATTCGGCCACCGGGGAAGGGTAGATGTTTTATTTTTTCGAAGACGTCTAGGCGTGACGCCTGCCCACAAATGGCTTCGCTAATAACTCGCCCAGCCAAACCGGTAGCAGCAATGCCATGGCCTGAGAAGCCTTGGGCGAAATACACATTCGCACCCAAGCGTCCCCAATGCGGTGCGCGGTTGACACTGATATCGACGTAACCACCCCAGATATAGTCAAACTTCAGGTTTTTAAGCTGGGGAAAAACCCTTGTCATACGACTTGACATCACGCCGCGTAAGTTCGGCGGTGGCAGGGTTGAATAACTTGCACGCCCACCAAATAAAATTCGGTGATCGGCACTCAAGCGGAAATAATCCAGCGCCCAATTGATATCGGCGATTGCCATATCGTTTTTTATCAATGCACGCGCTACATGCTCACCAAGTGGCTCGCTGGCGCCAATATAGGTGCCAACCGGCATAATCTTGTTATCGAGCTCCGGCGCGATGCCATGCACATAGGCATTGCCTGCCAGAACTGCGTAATCACATTGCACCTGCCCATGCCGTGTTTTGAAGATGGCTTTGCTGCCTCGTTGCAATGACGATACTTCGGAATCTTCAAAAATCTTCACGCCTAATGATAATGCCGCACGTGCCAAACCTTGGGTGTATTTCAAAGGATGCAGGTGGCCGCTTTTATCATCATATAAACCACCGATATAGCGATCAGAGGCGAGCTGTTCTTTTAATTGCAACTCATTCCACCACGTTGTGTTATAGGAAAAGTTATTATCCAGATCGGTTTGCCAATGCTTTAATTCGGTGATGTGTCTGGGCTTGATGGCGACGTGTGCGTGACCGGCGCGCCAATCGCAATCAATAGCATATTTTCCGCAGCGCTCGTGGATGATTCTTAAACCTTCCAACGAAAAATCAAACAGCTTGCGGGAATCTTCAATTCCGATCATCGAACTGATTTTGTGTTGATCACAACCGAAACCGAAAATCGCCTGGCCGCCACTACGCCCCGATGCGCCCCAACCGATACGTTGTGATTCCAGCACGATTACTTTCAAGCCGGCTTCAGCGCACTCAATGGCAGTGGATAGCCCGGTAATGCCTGCGCCCAGGATACAGACATCGGCGATCTCGTTGCCTTCAAGACTTGGCTGGTCGGGGAACTTCGGCACGCTTGCGGCGTACCACGAATTTACGTGAGTTTGCTGTTTCGACATCGTGTGCCTATAAAATTATTCATTACTCCCGCCTGCGCGGAAATAACGACTTTATATTTTTCTACAATTACGTTGAAAAGCTAACTTGATC
>Ga0209181_10001414_pt1 | contig 42194 bp, 37 predicted proteins | sample MAT05_FD_187208 | JGI IMG/M metagenome (GOLD analysis project Ga0209181, IMG submission 187208) | Freshwater microbial communities from Lake Fryxell liftoff mats and glacier meltwater in Antarctica - MAT-05 (SPAdes) (version 2) | ecosystem: Environmental > Aquatic > Freshwater > Ice > Liftoff... | reverse complement strand
GTTTGATGTCAAACCAACATAAATGTAATTTCTTACCTGACTTTTTATAGCGTAAACTTGAAACATATTCAAAAAAAAGGCTACTAAAAAGTAGCCTTAACCTTGTACCCGGGGCGGGACTTGAACCTGCCTGCCGGCAGGCAGGCCCGCACTACAATTTTTGATTTCAGGATTTTAAGTCGCTAATTTTTTTAGAAATTCTTTCCCTACGCCTGATTTTAAATATTTTTCATGCACCCTAGCTTCTATTCTAGTTGGAAATTCTTTTTGATAAATTAATTCAAAAGGAAGATAGGGTTTTGTGGTTTGCTCAAATCCTGAATTATGTCGCAATAACCTCGCTTCAAGGTTTGATGTCAAACCAACATAAATGTAATTTCTTACCTGACTTTTTATAGCGTAAACTTGAAACATATTCAAAAAAAAGGCTACTAAAAAGTAGCCTTAACCTTGTACCCGGGGCGGGACTTGAACCCGCACGAACATTGCTGCCCACAGGATTTTAAGTCCTGCGTGTCTACCAGTTCCACCACCCGGGCAACCGGAAAAATGAAGCACGGCTTGCGACCGTGCTGATTTTCGAGCGAGAGACGAGATTCGAACTCGCGACCCCGACCTTGGCAAGGTCGTGCTCTACCAGCTGAGCTACTCTCGCTAAACCCCCATTGTTTTACCAACGGGAGTGCAAATATAATTGGTTTAATTGTTTCTGCAAAAATGATATCGAAAATTTTTATCTATTCTTCAAAAACATTGGGTTACAGCCTATATTTTGATGGAATACATCACCGAATTAGTTGTGATAACCACCTATATTTGGATAAAATTTGAATATGCAGCAATTAATTGAATGTGTTCCTAATTTTAGTGAGGGACGAGATATGTCGATTATTAAGCAGATTACAGACGCCATTGAGTCAGTTGAAGGGGTTAAATTGCTAGATGTTGACCCAGGAAAAGCTACAAATCGCACTGTTGTTACCTTTGTTGGCAGTCCAGAAGCAGTTGTGGAAGCGGCATTTCGAGGCATTCAAAAAGCTGCTGCAATTATAGACATGCGCAAACATAAAGGCGAACACCCAAGAATGGGCGCTTGTGATGTTTGTCCTTTTATACCAATTGCCAACGTTACTATGGACGATTGCGTGGTTTGTGCACAACAATTAGGTGAAAGAGTAGGTACTGAATTAGCTATTCCTGTGTATTTATATGAAAGCGCTGCATCAACTCCCGAACGAAAAAATTTAGCTAATGTTCGCTCTGGCGAATATGAAGGCATTGCACAAAAAATTAAATTACCAGAATGGCAACCAGATTTTGGCAACGCAATTTTTAATGCCCAGTCGGGCAATTGTATTATTGGCGCTCGTGATTTTTTGGTTGCCTTTAATGTGAATTTAAATACCACTAGTGTTCGTCGCGCCAATTCAATTGCATTTGATGTGCGTGAAAATGGCCGCGTTGATCCATCTGGGCAAAAAGATGCGCAAGATGAAACATTGCGTATACCAGGCTCTTGCAAAAGTGTAAAAGCAATAGGATGGTTTATTGAGGAATATGGCATCGCTCAAATTTCGATGAACTTAACTAACATAAATGTAACGCCTGTTCATATTGCATTTGCCGAAGTAGACAAAAGTGCTACACGAAGAGGTATTCGTGTAACGGGTAGTGAATTGGTTGGATTAATTCCATTGCAATGTATGCTTGATGCAGGAAAATATTTTTTAGAAAAACAGGAACGTAGTGTTGGTGTTAGCGATGAAGAATTAATTCGCATTACTATTAAAAGCATGGGCTTAGATGAACTTGCTGATTTTAATCCTGAAGAAAAAATTATTGAATATAAATTGCATGGCCAATCACGTATCGGCAAATTAGTTTCGATGAATTTACGTGATTTTGCAAATGAAACAGCAAGTGAAAGTCCAGCACCAGGTGGAGGAAGCATTGCAGCGTATGTTGGCGCATTAGGTATTTCGTTGGCTACAATGGTAGCCAATTTATCGTCGCATAAAAAAGGATGGGACGATAGATGGAAAACGTTTTCGGAACACGCAGAAAAAGGACAACAATTTAAAGATGCATTATTACAAATGGTTGATGAAGATACAAATGCTTTTAATCAGATTATGAATGCATTTGCTATGCCAAAATCTAATGATGCAGAAAAAATAGCACGCAAACAAGCTATTCAGGACGCAACATTACATGCTATAAATGTACCATTTAAAGTAATGGAAATAAGTTTAGCAAGCATGCAAATAATTAAAGAAATGGCAATGCAAGGCAACCCAAATTCCATTAGCGACGCGGGTGTTGGCGCATTGTGTGCTAGAACTGCTGTTGCAGGTGCTTTTTTAAATGTTAAAATAAACGCAGGTAGCTTAAGTGATAAACAATTAGCATCGGATAGCGTAAATGCAGCAAAAATTATTTTGGAAAAGGCCGAAGCAATGGAAAAAGAAATACTAACTATAGTTGAAGGAAAAATGTAAATTTTTATTATTTATGCATCGTATTAAATACGATACGTTTTATTGTTTGATTAATCGCGCCCCAAATAAAGTATCGCCGCCAACATTTGAGTATTGATAATAATGGTGTTCTGCTAATTTTAATGGTAGATTTTGTATAAACCATTCTACATTATCTTCATTTTCATCTTTAAATACAGAGCAGGTAAGATAAATTAATTGTCCGCCCGATTTTAATTTATTACAAATACTGCTTACAATTTCGCGCTGTTGTTGAATGTGTTCATTTAAAATTTCTTCTGTAAAAAAAGTCAACCATTCAGGCGTGCGCGTCCATGTTCCAGATCCACTGCATGGCGCATCTACAATAATACCATCAAATTCGGGCAGTCTTTTTAGTGCATCGGCATTAGTTAAATCTACTATAAAACCATTGTAGTTAACGATTCCACTTCTTTCAAAGCGTTCTCGCAAATTTTCCATTATACTTTTGCGAATATCAGAAACAAACAATTGAACTTGCGGTTGTGCTGCCAATAACATTAATGATTTCCCTCCAGACCCTGCGCAGCAATCCCACCAAGCCTCATTCTTTTGTGGAGTGATTAAATTTATTGTTTGTTGGGATGCAATATCCTGAATTTCAAAATCGCCATGCTTAAAAGTATCCATTTCGGTGAGCGCATGATTTTTTATAAATTTTAAAGCTGCTCCAATTTCAGTAAAAGTAAAATCTTTGTCTTGAAGTTCTTTTTTCACTTCGTTTAAATAGGCAGATTTTACTCGAATAAAAACTGCTGGTTGTGTTTTTAATGCAGCAAATAATTCATCTCTATTGATTTCGGTCGAAATTTTTTCTATACAAGGAAAATACTTTTCTACTTTAATTTCTGAAATTGGTGCATCTACTTGCGTTACCCAAGCTTCGTAAAGAGGCTGTGTAATGGCATCTACTGCAGCTGCTTGCACAACCAAAGCTAATTGATTAGTTACTTCATTTGCTCCTTTTAGTCGGAAGTAATTGAATATCAATGCGCTGTAAATTTTCCTATCGCGGCTGCCAGCATTTTTGTTTTCCTTGAACCAATTTTTAAGGTATTGATGTAACGATATATTTCCTTCATACCCGTTAATAAGGTCGATGGTTTTAAAAAGGCGAACTTGTTGGTGCATGCCTAAAGGTATAACTAAAATAGTAATTTTTTAATGTGCTGATTTGACGATGTGCTGATGTGCTAATTAATGTAACGAAATGCTGATTTATTGATTTGACAATTTGCAACTTAGGGAAAAATGCATTTCAATAAAATATCCAAAGTCATTTAAAGCTTAAGTATAACATATTGTTATTACTAATGCAAGGATAAAAATAAATCCAATTGTGAAACGCTGAATTTATGTGTTGCTATTTTATTTCATTCATTATAAAGGTTAGTGCACCTGACGGGCATTTATTTACCTGATCAATAATTTGTTGGGTTGTGTCTCCTTCGGCGTTAATCCAAGGACGAATTCGACTGTTAAAAACAGGAGGAAGTCCGCGCACGCAATTGCCTGAGTGTGAGCACAATTTTGGTTGCCATACTATTGTAACTTCTCCGTTTGTATATTTGAGTGTTTCGCCAGCCATAGATTTAGTTTTTAGTTATCAAGAATACAACTTTTTACCATTGATAAAAAATAATTTGAGTTAATTTGTAGTCAGATGCAAAAAATAACCGAACAAACTTCTCATTATCGACATCTGGAGCAGATGAGCACAGCCGATTTACTCATAAACATTAACAATGAAGATAAAACCGTGCCGCATGCTATTGAAAAGGTAATGCCAACTATAGCGAAATTAGTTGATGAAATTTCAGCTCGAATGGTGATTGGTGGCAGGTTATTTTATATCGGGGCTGGCACTTCTGGAAGGTTAGGTATTGTGGATGCGAGTGAATGTCCGCCAACGTTTGGCGTACCACAAGGGATGGTTGTAGGATTAATTGCTGGTGGAGATCTTGCCATTCGCAAAGCGGTTGAACATGCAGAAGATGATAGTACCCAAGGCTGGAAAGATTTACTTGCACATGAAATTAATGAAAAAGACACTGTAATTGGAATTGCAGCTAGCGGAACAACGCCTTATGTAATTGGCGCACTAAAAACTTGCCGTACCTATGGCATATTAACTGGCTGCATTACTTGCAACGCGGGATCTCCTATTGCTGCGGTAGCAGATTATGCCATTGAGATTGTTGTAGGACCAGAATTTGTTACCGGTTCAACCAGAATGAAAAGTGGAACTGCCCAAAAATTATGCTTAAACATGATTTCAACCACAGTGATGATAAAATTAGGTCGTGTTGAGGACAATAAAATGGTTAATATGCAGTTAAGTAACGATAAATTGATTGATCGCGGAACGAATATGATAATTGAACAAACGGGTTTAACTTATGAAGCTGCAAAAGCTCTACTGCTAAGCGAAGGAAGTGTTAAGAAAGCAGTGGACAAATACAAAAACTCATTAATACAAAAATAATCCTATAAAGTTCCAGAAAATAAATTTTTTTGTTTCCGAAATACAAAATAATTTTCCGCCGTTAGAAGTATCGATATGCAGGAACTGGAACCTTTTTATAGTTGGCACGAGTATTACGCTTCTGAAGAAGATGAGCTAAGTCCATTTTATGGAAGAGCGTATAATGAATTTGAATTTACTAATTCTATTTACAATTTTTTTATTCACCCTCAATGGGATGAATTTGGCTCTGCAACACTTTACTTAAAAATAATTTATGCTGATTATGAAGCAGGTGTTGCAATAATGGAATTTATTGGCGAATGGAACGATTGCCTTTATAATGATATTATGTTTTTAAAACGCGATGTAGTGGATGAGTTAAAACATAATGGCATAAATAAATTCATTCTTATAGGTGAAAATGTTTTAAATTTTCACGGAGGCGATGATGATTATTATGAAGAATGGTTTGATGATATTGAAGACGGTTGGATAGCATGCATTAATTTTCGTGAACATGTTGAGGAAGAAATGATTCGTTCGCACATTGATAGATATGTGCTTTTAGGACCCCCATTTAACGATTTAAATTGGCGCACCCTAAAACCTCAAGCGCTGATTTTTTTAGTAGAATCAGTTATGCAGAAAAGGTTGGGGTGATTGCTAAGCGATGTGGATTTCAATCGCAGACATGTCCCCACAGTGTCTACTCATGCTGCGCTGGGTTCTCTTAGCTAAGTTAATTTATGGTACTTATTTAACATGACTTCAAGGTGAAGGTAGACACCGGCGGGGCGGGCTTCGGGTGGGGATATGTGGTAGTGGAGGAAATCGTAAAAAATAAGCGGTTAACCTATTAATTTCAAAATTACTAGTATTGTAAAATTAAATTGTTATCACTATTTCAGTCAGAACACTTAAGCCAAATATCGGCACATGCTATTTTTGCACATTCAGGTGCTATAAGAGGATTCCTTTAATTGAAATCACCAATTCATATGATGCAATTTACAAGTGGTTCAATAATCAATCAAAGGTGGGAAATTCGATTGTTGGTTATGTTATTATGCCAAATCATTTGCATGTAATCATTTATTTGAATTTAAATTCCAAAAATATTAATTCCATAATTAGGAATGCAAAACGGATGCTTGCGTATGAAATTATTCAAAAGTTAAATGTAATAAGAAGACACGATTTACTATTTTTGTTAACGAAAGCACAAACAACCTCTGACATAAAAAAAGGGGCAAAACACATTGTTTTTGAATCGTCTTTTGATGCAAAAGAATGCTACAGTTAGCCTTTTTTACAACAAAAATTGCAATATATACATTTCAGTCCAGTTAAAGCAAACCTTGTAAATGCACCAGAGGAATACAATCATTCAAGCGTTCTATTTTATTTAACTAATAGGCAAAGCATTTTTCCAATTATACATCACTTGGAAGTATTTGAAAGACGTAAAGTTTATGAAATTTCAGTTGGATTAAAACAATCAAATATGCGATTAACCAATCATATGAATACCGAATTAAAAATATAACAACCGAAATAACACAAATTGTATCCCAATTTGGCAAGCAATTTCGTTTAATTAGTGAATCGGATTTGCGCTCAAAAGCAAATCCAAAGAAATGGAGTAAGCAGGAAATAATTGGACATTTAATCGACTCCCGACATAATAACTTGCGGAGATTAATTGTTGGACAATATATTGAATGCGAAAAAATTATTTATGATCAAGATATTTGGGTAGCTGCAAATAATTATGAAGAAATGTCAACAAACGACACAATTTTTCTTTGGGAATTAATTAATAAGCGTATAGCCGCTGTGTTGGATAATGTGCCTTTGCATTTACACGGCAATGTTGTGGACACAAGTAAGGATGGTAAAAATGAGCTAACCTTATTTTGGTTGGCCGAAGATTATGTTAAGCACATGCGCCATCACATCAATCAAATTATTTCCAATTCATTTGACATGCAGCATTAACGTTTAATTCCTTTTTTATTTAGCGTAGATATATAAATATCGCGATTGCGGTTATGTTCCGCTAATGTTTTCGCAAATAAATGATAACCCGAGCCGTCGCCGTTCGCACACATAAAAATATAATCATGCTGTTCGTAATTTAATACAGCATCAATATATACAATTGGCGGCATGTGTATTGGCCCTGGAGTCAAACCAATATATTTATAAGTATTATATGGCGATTCAATTTCCAAATCTGCAAATAATATGCGTTTAATTGCAAAATCGCCAATTGCAAATTTAACAGTTGGGTCAGCTTCCAATTTCATACCCTTGTTAATTCTATTCATGTACACGCCCGCAATTCGATTTGCTTCATCTGAGGCTTTATCATTTTCAGAATAAACAATTGAGGCTAATATATAAACTTGCTCAGTTGTTAATCCTATTTTTTTAGCCTTTGCTTTGCGTGCAGCAGTCCAGAAATTGTCATGCTCTTTTGCCATTCTTTTAATAAACCCATCCGCACTTGTGTTCCAATATAATTCATAAGTATTTGGAATAAACAGCGTCATGAAATTATCTTTATTTAGACCAAGCGTTGTAAAGTAAGTTGATGTATCGAAATAGGCAACAAAATCCGCAGAATCTGCAAGCAACTGCTCACCTATCCGCTGTGCAAAATCACTTTTGGTACGAACATTATTAAATGTAACATTGACGGGTGTTTGTCGACCACTCATTAATAAATTTACAATTGCACGATTGCTCATCCCTGGCGCAATAATATATCTTCCAGCAACCAAATTGCTGCCAAGGTTTTGCCTTTCGGCCCACCAAGTAAACGATTCCAAATTAGTAAACAAATGGGCTACTTCAGCTTGATCCAAAATTGATTGTAGCTGATCATCAGGCTTAATAAAAATCGACACCGCATTATCAGCTGCTACATTGGGCATAACAATTTTCTTATATGTATTGTACCCAAATATACCTGCACTTAATGCTATTGCGCAAATTAAGCCAACAATTATCAGAACCGTTTTCCTTTTTACTGCCATATCGCTTGCGTGTTACAATGCAAAATTAACAAACACACAGTTAACTTGCACTCCTATTGCTAGATAACGCAAACTATCAACTGTACTGCACGTATTGCAATCGCATGGCATAAACAGTGCCTGGAATTGCACAATCGCATGCTACCACTTTATTTTGTACCGATTCTAACACATGGTCTGCTAAAAAAGTATTTGCAGTGATAATTTTCGTGATGTGAATTTTATAATCTTCATCTATCGTAAATTCAATTGTTACTATCCCTTCCAAATCGAAGTTAGTAAATGGCGTTTGATGTGAAATCATTTCTACAATATCACTTTTAATTTCGTTGGAAGAACATTGTTCGTTGCCAGTTGCGAATAAACTTTTTGAAAGTAACATCGCCATAATTAATACTACATTTTTCATAATTTAAATTTTAATTCTTTTATATAAATAAAAATTCCTATTCCTATTTTAATTTATGTGCTTTTATTTTGCTGCAAAGGTCTAATCTGTAAGTCACTTATATATGAGGGAATTATGACAAAAATGTTACATTAATATATCTTAATAAATGTGAAAATGAGTTATTAAAAAGAGAGAAAATACTATATATGGATTGTGACATTGGTTTTTAGAGCGTTTGGATAAGTTCACGTGAATAAGAAAATCAGCGCATTAGGAAATATTAAGTGAATTTCGATAGGATTTTCTATTCAGGGTAAGTCCCACTAAATCAATAAGCAGTCGTGAACTCATTGCTGTTGATTAAGTGACACAAAAAAGGCCTCCAAAGGAGGCCTCACGCAAACGAAGTGGATGACATGTTACTTCGACTGCACTACGTTCAAAATAAATGATACTGTTTTACCTACAAGTGAATCGCTCACGATTGTTTTAGCGCCTTCAATGCTCTGGCGGATATGATATTCTAACAAATAATTATTAGTTTGAACTGCTTCAACATGCATTATACCTGATTCATCAACTTTAATAGTTACATCTGCCTGGCCATTTACGCCTAAGGCATCTAAAATTTCTTGGTTGCCAATTAAATTAGCTACACTTGCAATAACTGAGGTTTTATCCTTATCAGTTGTGTTTTTGTTTTCATTTCCTGCAAATAATGAGGTGCTGATAACGATTGCTGCGATTGTAAATAAGATTTTCATTTTATTGAGTTTTTGTTATGTTTTTAAATTGTTTTAATTAAGCTTCTGAACACTAGTCGAACGTGCCCTTATAAAAGTTACAGCTGGTCATAAAAATATTTAGAAAAGATGGCTAATCTCTGCCGGAATGCAGTGCCAGCAACACATTGAAGAAACTAAAAAAAACCACACCGCTTTGGGTTTCTAGCATCGATTCGGTAGCTATATTCACGATCCAGAGTAGTAAAAAGGCCAAATAGAGGTAGTTTTTATACCTGATGGCGATACGGATACACAAAAATAGGAATCCAATAAAACATAAAAATCCCACAATTCCGGTCTCTACTAGAATTTGCAGGTATTGGTTGTGTGCATTATATTTTTCCTGAACCCCAAGCTTAAACCCTTTGCGCTCATAAGCAGCAATCAAATCGGCTTCAGCATCTCCCGTTCCTGTTCCTACTAAAGGATTTGCCTTAATTACATCTATTGCCGCAGTCCAAATCTCTTTTCGTGAGTTAACACTATTATCATATGCTACTTCATTATAAGTAAACAACAGCTTAATTCGCTCGCGCGTGTAGGGTAAGCTCCACATTAATGCTAATGCAAATAAATTTCCAGCAACAATTATGATGACTGCCTTCTTTTTACCCATAAACTGACTTCCCAACAAATAAAAGGCAATACTCAACAATATAAATACCGAAGCAATAGCCATTTTTGCAGTAAGCAAGAAAATAAACAGCGTAATAACGAAAATTATCGAGAGCTGTAATATTCGCCACTTACGTGGAATAGTTTCCCAATTAATGAGGAGATTCATCACTAAAATAACTGCAGCCATTGCTTGAAACATACCTGCATAAGATGGATGCAATGGTGTAAACGCCAATAATTCTTTGTAATAGAAATGATTTTCGCCTGTGGCAATCAAATGATAAATTGCAATGCCTAATGCAACAACAATAAATGCTACACAAGCAATAACAAATAAATCTAATATCCATTTTCGTTCTTTCGCCGTAAAAGGGTGTATTACTGCATAAAACAAAGGTATTGCCAATAAATATAGTTTTATTTCCAAATCGCGCCATGCTAACTGTGTGTTAGTTGAAATAAAATATCCAAATACAAACAATAAAAAAAGTGATCCGAAAAAAAGGTATCGCTTATTGTGAAGCAACCTATTTAGTTTATACCTGTAATTCCCGCTTATTAAAATTGTAATAAATGAAAGAATCAACATAGGTGATGCCAATGTTTTATGGAATGGAATAAGCATTGCAACAATGCAAATCATGCCAAAGGCAATCTTTTCTGTAATATTTCTTTGGGTTAAAATCAATACTTGTAGTGTTAAGTACCTTTAAATTTAATCATAACTGCAATAGTTTTAAAAATAATAATCAAATCGAGCAGCAATGAGCGATGCTTTATGTAATACAAATCATATTGAAGTTTAACTAAAGTATCATCAAAGTCTGATGCGTAATGATGTTTTACTTGAGCCCAACCTGTTAAACCAGGCTTTACAGCGTTTCGTAACTTAAAAAATGGAATCTGCTTACTCAGCTCATCAACAAAGAACGCACGCTCTGGTCTTGGACCAATCAGGTTGATATCTCCGCGCAAAATATTCCAAAACTGCGGTAATTCGTCTAAGCGGGTTTTACGCAACACATTTCCAACCTTTGTAATACGCGCATCATTTTTTTGAGCGAATTGCGGACCTGATTTTTTCTCCGCATCAACAATCATTGTTCTAAATTTAATAATGCTGAATTGTTTGTTGTTCTCTCCAACTCGGTCCTGTGAATAAAATAATGGACCACGATTTAGTAGCAAATTACCTATCCACACAAATGGCAGCACAACAATAAAAAACAAACCTGCTATAATTGCACAACTAATATTAATAATACGATTAAAGAGTGCATAAAAATTATCCTTATGCACAATACTATATGGATTGGTGAGGTAATACGAATGCTCTTTAATTTTAATCATTACCTTACCTGTTTGCTCCTCATAAATTTGAGTAGCTTGAATAACCCGAATGCCTGCATTTTCACAATCTATCATCCCCGAGTATAAAGATGCAGAAAGATTTTCTTGCTCCGGGATTGCCATAATTATTTCATCAACATCTAATCTGCGAGCATATTTAATTAAACTTTCGCCGTTACCTAACACTTTTAATTCATCATAAATTTTCCCAACTTTATTTCCATCATCATCAATGTATCCATAAATTTTATAACCAGTGTTATGATAAATACTTGGGTTATGCAACAGCGTTTTTACTATTTCTCGACCTGTATATCCAGCGCCAACAACTATGGCTTTTTTGGTGAGAATTGGATGTATAAAAAATGCAGCATAGCATAATCGCCACAACAAAACTAAAACAATCATTGCACCCATTAAAACAAATGCAGGCAATCTGCTTTCGGGAAATGTTGGACTTAAAAACGGCATAAACAAATAAGTTAATGCTGTGAGCACTGCTGTGAGTATCGTATTTTTAATTGTAGTAGTAATGCGGTCTACATTTGATAATTTATATAAATTAAACAAATAAGAATAAATAAACCATAACGCAACAATAACCGATATCCATAAAACATTATCGAGAAACGTGTGATAGGTTTGTAATGCATTGGGGTGAAAATACCTGATATATAAAAATAATGCTGCTAATATGAGCAATACATCAACTGTAATCAGAATATATCTTCTGAATAGCAATCTATAATCATATTTTTTTTGAGCAGCCACTTTGTGAATGCACAAAAATAACATTTGTTCTGCTATAGTTGTACCGAAAGCTAGTCGAGAAACTGGGCGTAGTCTGGTGCATCGGCAACCGACTTATGCACAAATTGCTTTATCACAACACCATCCTCAATTAGAAAGATGCCAGGCATTTGAGATATGTTGCCCTCTGGTTTTGTATTAAATAACTTCTTGGTAAAGGCTAATTCTACCCAACGCACCCATACCCTAGCGCCAAAAAGTTGTAAAAAATTACCTCTTTTTAGCTTGAAGCTTTTGTAAAAAATCTCTTCTGGGTCACTAACTTGAGCTAAATCATTGAGACCATAAGTGTTCAAATAAAATTCCGCGGTTTTTTTGTTTACCATGTAAACAAGCACAATTTTGATGCCTTTGGATTCTAAATCTGCCCGATGCGCGGCTAATTCTAAAAGTGAATCCTTACAAAATGGGCAACCAAAATGTCTTAAAAATACCAACATGAGCGGAGATGTTTCATTTAACTCACCCAAGTTTTCGCCTTTAGTGGTATCAAATAACGACAAAGGGTATTCATCATTGCTAAAAGTATCGATTAGCATATCATCTGTATCGAAATTGCGTCGGTAAACAAGGTAAAGCACCATACCATTCGGAACCAACCAAATAATGTGGTTCATTACAATAAACTGGAGGTATAAATCATTGAAAAAACCGATTTTATACCCGAAAATAAATCCTGCAATCATGGCTATATGAAAAAGGGTAACTAAAACGATGATAGGCCAATGTCGGTAAGGATTAGAGGCTGCTATCATCAAGCCAATACCTAACACAAATGTTATTAGGCTCATGAAATCCCAAAAAATAATGGGCGTGTTCCCCTTTTCTACGATTACAGAGTTTATAATTGAAGGAAAAAAAATCACAAGTACACTCCATATAATGAAGTAAACCGCAGAAACAAATAAACTGGCATTGATTTTTGACCTAAGAAATGAATACATAAATTGAAATTCGCTGTTATATCCCGATAAACAAAAGTGGCACTGTTTTGTTTAACTTTGCGAATCAAAAATACTAAAAAGATGAAAAAATACCTATTACTAAGCATTGCAATCGTGTCGATTATGGCTCAAACAGCCATGGCACAAGACCTTGAACTTCCACAACCAAGCCCTTGGGGACAGGTTAGCCAGAAATTTGGTTTAGCACAGGCAACAGTTACCTATAGCCGTCCAAGCATGAAAGGTCGTAAAATATTCGGCAACTTGGTGCCATTTGGCGAAATTTGGCGCACAGGTGCAAATAAAGCAACTGAATTAAAATTTGAAGGTACTGTTATTATCAATAACCAAAAAATTGAAGCCGGTGCTTACTCATTATTAACAATTCCAGGTGCAACTGAATGGACAATCATTATCAATAAAAACACTGAATTATGGGGTGCCAGTGATTACAAACAGGAAGATGATGTTATTCGTTTTATGGTTAAACCAACTGTTAGTCCATCAACCGAATCGTTTACTATTGGATTTAGCAATGTGAAAGATAATATGGTAACTATTGATTTATCGTGGGAAACTTCCAAAGTAAGCTTCAACGTAACAAACGAATTTGTTGACCAAGGCAAAAAGAACATCGAAGAAGCAATTGCTTCAACCGAAAATACAATGGGTTTATATAATGATGCAGCTGAATTTTACTTAGACAACAATCTTGATGTAAAACTTGCACTAGAATGGTCAAAAAAATCTGTTGCTCAAAAGGAAAGATTTTGGAATCTTTACACATTAGCACGTGCTAATGCAGCGAATGGCATGTATAAGGAAGCAGTTGCATTAGGAACAAAATCGCATACAATGGCCGAAGAAGCTAAAAACACAGGCTTTGCACAAACCGTTGCTGCAAGTATTGAAGAATGGAAAAAGAAATAATTATTTAAGATATATTCCATTTACAAATTATTAATATTATGAAATACCGGGATTCGTTCCGGTATTTTTTTTTAATCCCAAATTAATCAATAGACATTATCAAATCAATTAAACTATTGATTTAGTTGGGTTTAACCTGAATAGCAAACAATTTGTAAAGAGCCTATTATTGCCAGAAAACATCTGATTTTATTACAAATTATAAGATGTTGCGGCTTCCATTGCTTATTCTGGGTTAATCTCAACGTATGCAAAAGCCAAAAGTTTTTCTACGCGCTGAAAGGAGCAATTTATTAATTGCTAATTATCACTGCAATCCTGAAATATTAAAAAAAATATGGCCACGAATACAATCTACTAAGTAATGAAACTCCACACTCAGTAATGCTTGCAGAAGGCAGTGAAGTTGCGGTGCGAAAAGGATATGAAATAAGCTAAATTCACTAGCTTTTTGTCATTTTTCTTCAATATTTATTAAAATGTGCATTGGGATTCCGAAATTTGTAGCCAATAGCAAATTTTATGAAAAAATTACTCCTACTGCTTTTTGCATTTTTGCCAACTTATTTTTACGGTCAATCAAGTCCCGTTAAACCAATTTTAGAAGCTAATGCCCCGCACTGGGTTCAATTAATGTATGCAGATGTGCCCAACATTTTTGAAATTCAATCAGCATTTGATACCTATTATAAATCAAATAACTTCGAAGAAAATAATTACACTCGCTATTATAATCATTGGGCAATTATTGCCCGCCAACTTGCCGCAGAAAATGGCGATGTATTAAATCTTGATATTAATCAATTAAATCAGAAAATTAACATCAGACAACAATTGCGCGATGAAGAAGGTAGTAGAAGTACAACATGGACTTTTGCTGGGCCTGAAATTCATTATACTGCAAAATATGATGCAGGAGCTCCGAGCATTCCAATTTCTGACCACGCTAATATACATAGTATAGACCAATGCGCTGCAAACCCCGATATTCTTTATTGTGGCGGAGAAACTGGTGGCGTTTTCAAAACGGTAAATAAAGGTTTAAACTGGGAACATGTAACTAAAGGATATTACATGAATACAATTCGTGCTTTAGCAGTTAATCCAAATAATCCAGACGAGGTGATTGCAACTTCACAAGGTGAATTATGGAAAACAAACGATGGTGGAGTTACTTGGTACATTACTGGCGACGCATCATTCCAGGCAATTTATATTACTGCGTATGATATAGTTTATAATCCTGAATTCCCAAACATTGTTTATGCAGGCTGCGAACAAGGTTTTTTTAGAAGCACAGATGGCGGTGATAATTGGACCGAAATATTATCGAATTTCTGCATGTCGGTAGGTATAAAACCAGATAATCCAGCTGTAATTTATACACTGCAATATAATCCAACAAACAAAATTCCGTATTTTCAAAAATCATTCGATTATGGTGAAACATTTACAATTTATAATGAAGGGTGGTTTGAAGTACCTTTAATAGATTATGGAAAAATAACAAGTTTAGGTGGTCGCATTGCAACTACAGAAGCAAATCCTGATAAAGTATATGTATTATTAGTTGGTGAAAGCACCGGCGACGCAATGTTACAGTTGCGTGGAACTATTGGTGTTTATGTTAGTAATGACGGAGGTGAAAGTTGGAATTTTCCTCATGGTGCTATCGGTATGCCATATAATGTTGTTACACATCCCAACTTGATGGATTTTGACGGACATACTAGCGACTACCACCAAATTTATTATAATACAACAATAGCAGTTTCTCAGCTTGATGAAAATAAAGTTTTAGTTGGTGGATTAAATTTATGGAAAAGTGAAGATGGTGCAACAAGCTATGATGCAGTAGGCGGATATATTGGTTATTTACCTTATTATCATCCCGACAATCAAGAAACAAAAATTTATAAAACATCACCTACAACCGAAGAAATTTGGATGGCTACCGATGGAGGTGTAAATTATACCACAAATTGGGTTGAAACACACGAAAGCAGAAGCAATGGATTACAAGCTTCTAATTTCTGGGGTTTTGATCAAGGGTGGCAAAATGATGTTATGGTTGGTGGAAGATACCACAACGGAAATGGTGGCTATTATGAAGATTATCCCTCAGGCACTTTTTTAGCACTTGGTGGTGGTGAAGCTGCAACAGGATATACCAAACCGAGTGATGAAAGAATTTGTTTAATGAGCGATATTGGAGGTGTAGAACTACCCGAAGAAATGGATGGTGTGGCAAGCTTTCTTTCATTTTCAAATACACCAAACGAAAGTTATTGGTATAATTCAAGTTCACGTATTCATTTTGATTGGGATTATTATGATTACGCTTATATGGGGCGCGATAACAGCATTTGGAAAAGTGTTGACGGTGGAAGTTCATTTAGCATTTTATTTACATTTGGTGCAGCGGCTGGCAATAAAGTTTTATGGGTTGAACAATCGAGAGTAGATAAAAAAATAATTTATGTAACACAAAATATTGGCGGTACTAATTGCAAATTATGGAGAACAACCGATGGCGGAATTTCATGGACCGATATTGCTTTACCGCAAAATAAACGTGATTTAAATTTTACGCTTAGCGGTACAAATGCGAACGAACTTTGGATTGCCTACACATTTGGTGCCGATGGCAGCAAAGTGTATCGCAGTGGTGATGCAGGCTCCAGCTGGACTAACATAACAACTGCCACATTAAATGGATTGCATCCTGCAGCTATTACGCATCAATTCGGTACCGATGGTGGTGTTTATTTAACGGTTCGCGAAGCAGCAGTATTTTATCGCACAAATACTTTTATAGATTGGATACAACATGGTGATGATTTGCCATTAGTTACAGATGCATTAAAAACAATTCCTTTTTATCGCGATAATAAATTGCGTCTCGCTAGTTGGAACATTGGTATTTGGGAAGCATTTTTATATGAACCTGCTGCATTAATAGCAGATTTTTCAACTGCAACAACCAATTTTTATTGTTCTGGCGATGAAGTAAAATTTGTCGACCGTTCTACGGCATCCGCAACTGCAACTTACCTATGGGAATTTCCTGGCGGAATACCCTCAACATCAACATCAAAAAATCCAATAATAACTTATGCAACAGGCGGAAGTTTTGATGTTACATTAACAATAACTGATGGCGCATCGGTTGAAACTGTTACCAAAACTGCTTTTATAAGTTCATTACCTGAATCGATATTACCACTTGCTGAATCTTTTGAATCTGGCAGTTTTGCCTCGGGTTGGCATGGCGGTGAATCAGGCGGTTGGGCTATAGCCGATTTTGCTAGTGGATATGCAGTTGGCAATAATAGCATGTATTTTAATAATTACTGGACCGATTTACAAGGCGGTTTTGTAGATGAAATTTCTGCCAGTTATAACATGGACGATGTTTCAACAGCAACGCTAACCTTTGACGTAGCTTACCGACCTTATGGTGGCATTTATATGGATACGCTGCAAATATTTGCCTCATCCGATTGTGGTATAAGCATGACAGAAGTATTTTATAAAGGTGGAAATGAATTAAGCACTGGACCAACATATACTGCCGATGTTTTTTATCCGACTGCTGACGAATGGGTAACCAAAACAATTGATTTAACAGCATTTTCTGGTGACGATAATCTCACGCTCTATTTTAGAAATATCGGATATTGGGGACAATCACTTTACGTTGATAATATCAATATTGCTGTTAACAATGTACCAATTCAAAATGTAGCATCAAATATTGCATTATCAGTTGTACCAAATCCGAACCACGGTGTTTTTAGTTTAGCAGTTGAAAGTGGTGTGCATGTTAATACAACTATTCAACTTTTAAATACACTTGGAGAAATTGTAGCAACAAAAAACTGCACTATCGTAACAGGCGATAATACCATCGTATTTAATGAACCAAATTTGAACCCAGGCTTTTACTTCATTTCATTAAATTCAGCAAATAATAATATAACCATCCCGTTAATTATTGATTAATTAAAAAAAGCTAATACAAAGCGTTGCAATGAAAATTGCACCGCTTTTTTATTTTCATATCTAATTTGTCTGAAACAACTTAATTCAATTGCTTGATGGATTCTGAGGCCGAGGTTTGAATGTATTGCTAAATACCACACATTCGTTAACGCAGACAGCAAAATCTACTTATCTTTACACTATGAAGCGCAGCAATAAACTTATGCAGCATTTTATTATGGTTTTACCCATGATGGCAATTTTAGTTGCTTGTTCATCAAAACCTGAAGTTGCAAGTGTCCGGGTTCAGCCGCAGGTAACCTTTGCAGTTGATACTATAAAACCAATTGACGGCCCTACAGGAATGCTTTGGATTGCTGGTGGCGAATTTGTTATGGGAACAGATACGGACCCGCAGCGACGCTCTGACGAAACGCCAGCGCATAAAGTAAAAATAGATGGCTATTGGATGGATGTTACAGAAGTAACTAACGAACAATTTGCAAAATTTGTTAATGCAACTGGTTATATAACAACTTCCGAAAAACCAATTGACTGGGAAGAGCTAAAGGCCCAAGTGCCACCCGGAACTCCTAAACCAGCAGATGAATTATTACAAGCATCGAGCATGGTGTTTACGATAACTACAGCTCCGGTTGACTTAAATAATTACCTAAACTGGTGGAGCTTTATTCCCGGAGCAGATTGGCGACGACCGCAAGGTTCGGGTTCAACTGTTATTGGAAAAGAATCGCACCCTGTTGTTCAAGTGAGTTGGGACGATGCCGTTGCCTATTGCAAGTGGGCTGGAAAAAGATTGCCTACTGAAGCGGAATGGGAATTTGCTGCAAGAGGCGGCGTAATTGGTGCAATTTATCCTTGGGGCAACGATAAAGATTTGTCGAAACATACCAATTCGTGGCAAGGTAATTTTCCAAATATAAATACTGCTGAAGATGGTTTTAAAACAACTTCTCCTGTTAAATCGTATGAACCGAATAAATTCGGACTTTATGATATGGCTGGCAATGTTTGGGAATGGTGCAGCGACTACTACAATTTTGAATATTATAAAACAAGCGCAACACAAGGAACCACAATTAATCCATTAGGGCCAGCAAAACCATTTGATCCGAATCAGCCTTACAATGTGGTTCGTACTAAACGTGGAGGCTCATTTCTTTGTAACGAGGTTTATTGTGCCAGCTATCGTATTACGGCACGCATGGCAACCAGCTATGACACCGGTCAGGACCATTCGGGATTTAGATGTGTTATGACAAAGGAAATGTGGGAAAGCAGAAAGCCAACTTCTAATTAAAAGTAATAAATGTTATCCCTTTGTTTAAACAAAATAACGCCATACTTGTTGGGCTAAAGATGAAGAATTTCTTAATGTTGCTGTTAATATTAACGGCAATAAGTGCAAATGCCCAAACAGGTAAAATTTATGGTAATGTTAGCAACAGTATTAATAATGAACCACTCCCCTTTGTTACCATTCAACTAGCTGGAACACAATATGGTACCTTCACTGACGATGCAGGTAATTATTCACTTGAAGATATAGTACCGGGATTATACAATATTGAATTTAGTTTTATTGGTTTTAAGAAACAAACCATTTTTGAAATTCAAATTACGAATGCTAAACCTGTATTTTTAGATATTACATTACAAGAAGATGCCAACCTGCTAGATGCAGTTGAAATAAAAGATTTTTCTTCCGACCAAACTGATGAATCTCCATTATCGTTGCGAACCATTGGCGCTAATGAAATTCAGCGTAACCCTGGTGGTAACCGCGATATTAGCAGAGTTATTCAAAGCCTGCCAGGTGTTACTTACGCACCAACATTTAGAAATGATATTATTATACGCGGTGGGGCACCTAATGAAAATAGATTTTACTTAGATGGTGTAGAAGTACCAAACATCAACCATTTTGCAACGCAAGGTTCAAGCGGAGGTCCTGTTGGTTTAATTAATGTTGATTTTATTCGCGAGGTTGATTTTTATTCCGGCGCTTTCCCTGTAAATTATGGCAATGCATTAAGCAGTGTTTTTTCATTCAATCAACGCGATGGTAGAACTGATAAATGGGGTGGAAGGTTTACAGTAGGTTCAAGTGACGTTGGTTTAACGGCAGAAGGCCCGTTAGGCAATAAATCGTCTGTACTATTATCTGCTAGAAGAAGTTATTTGCAATTTTTGTTTGATGCAATTGGATTGCCATTTTTACCTACCTACAATGATTTTCAATACAAGCAGAAAATAAAAATTAATCAAAAAAATGAAATAACAATCATAGGTTTAGGCGCTATAGATCAATTTGTACTAAATACTGAAGATGATACCAGTGCAATTCAACAATACATTTTAGGGAATCTGCCTTCTCAAAATCAATGGAACTACACCATTGGCGGCACTTACAAACATTATCGCGAACGCGGATATTCCACATTTGTACTTAGCCGAAACATGCTAAATAACGAGGCTTTTAAATATACAAATAATGATGAAAGTAATCCTGAAAATTTAATTTTTAATTATGTTAGTCGCGAAGCAGAAAATAAATTCCGTTACGAAGAAACGCTTGACGTAAAACGTTTCAAGTTAAAAGGCGGTGTTAATTTTGAATTAGCAAAATATAGCAACAATACTTATCAATTAATTACAGTAGACACTAATGTTGTTACCATTGACTATGCCAGTGAACTAAGCTTCCAAAAATGGGGGGCATTTGCGCAAGCAAGCACTTCGGTATTTAATAACAAATTAGTGCTTTCATTTGGAGTGCGCACCGATGCCAATAATTATGTTAAAGAAATGCAGAACTTGCTCAATCAACTTTCACCTCGTTTATCTGCAAGTTTCAAACTAACCAATAAATGGAGTTTGAATTTTAATACTGGTATTTATTATCAATTACCTGCATACACTGTTTTAGGCTACACCGACGAAGAAAACAATTTCGTAAATAAGCAAAACGGCATTACTTATATCCAATCAAAACATCTAGTTGCAGGCACAGAATATCGTCCTAATAATTATTTACGATTTACGTTGGAAGGATTTTATAAAACATATCAAAACTATCCATTCAGCCTGCGCGATTCTATTTCGCTTGCAAATCAAGGTGCCGATTTTGGCGTAATTGGCGATGAACCTGTAACTTCAACATCTAATGGAAGAAGCTACGGCGTTGAATTGCTTGCTCAACAAAAATTAAATAGAGATTTTTATGGCATCCTTGCTGTAACTTATGTAGTTAGCGAATTTGAAGACAAATCAGGCAATTTTGCACCCTCTGCTTGGGACAACCGAACAATAATTGCATTAACAGCTGGAAAAAAATTTAAACACAATTGGGAAGCAGGCCTTAAATGGCGATTTAGCGGTGGGTTGCCATATACACCTTACGATATAGCATATAGCACATTAACGTATGTGTGGGATATTAATCGCCAAGGCTTATTAGATTATAATCAACTTAATGCAGAACGTATTGACCCTTATCATCAACTCGATATTCGTATTGACAAGCAGTGGTTTTTCAGTAAATGGAATTTAGATGTTTATTTAGATATTCAAAATGTTTATAATTTCCAAACAGAACTGCAACCATTAGTTGATGTAGTAAAAGATGCCGATGGTAATCCAGTAATTAACCCGGAGGACCCTTCACGCTATTCTGTTAATTTTTTAGAAAATACAAATGGTACATTATTACCAAGCATTGGAATAGTAATTGAATTCTAATTGCATATAATTAAGCGATGAAGCTTGAGCATTACAACATAAAATCCTTTAATTTCGCCTATAAAAAATGCTGAAATTGATGAAATCTTAACATTTTTTACACTTTACGCTGATGCCGACGGTGATACCTTTGGTAATATGCTTTCCATTATTGACACCTGCATAGCTGAAGTTTCAGGCTATGTAAATAACAATTTAGATTGTGAAGATACTAATCCCGATATTTATCCCGGTGCGATAGAAGTATGTAATTATTTAGACGATAATTGCGATGGTATTGAAGATGATAATGTTATATTTATACAAACTTACCAAGATGAAGATGGCGATAGTTTTAGTAATATTTTGATTGATTCATTTGCTTGCGAAATTCCTTTTGGATATGTGGTTGACAATACCGATTGCGATGATACCAATGCTAACATATATCCAGGTGCTGTTGAAATATTAAATGGTGCTGATGATGTTTGTGATCAAATTGCTGATGAGAGAATAAATTTAAAGGACCCACTGCATATTAATTTTTCAGTCTACCCAAATCCAACTTCCGACGTGTTAATTGTAGCTTCAAATTTATTTTGCATTATTAGCTATAATATTGTGTTAACCTATGGTTCAATTGTTAAAAATGGGTTTATTAATACAAAAATTGATAGTATAAATGTAGCCGAATTACCTTCGGGATTTTATGTAATTGAGTTGAAATCTTTGACTTTTACTGGTAGCAAAGGGTTTATTAAAGAATGAATAAAATACTGATTTAAATTGTTTGCCATTTACTTAAACGCAAGTAAACCAATTATTAATTGAAATTAATAGTTTTTATGCACTAATAAATAATTACGCGTATAATCTGAAATACCATCCTCTAAAGTGTAGAAGGTATGATTATATCCTGCAGCACGCAATTTATGCATATCTGCTTCTGTAAAATACTGATACTTATCGCGAATATCACTTGGTATATCAATCCATTCCACATGCAATGGAATTTCCATAGCTGCAGCCGTTGCAGTTGCTAAATCGTAAAATGTTCTTGCCTTGCCTGTTCCCAAATTATATATTCCGGAAATAGGATATCGATTTATTAACCATTCAATTACTTGAATCACATCTTTAACATAAATAAAATCTCGCAATTGTTTTCCATCCTCAAAATCGTTTCTGTGTGAACGAAATAACTTTACTTTTCCTGTTTCGTTTAATTGATTAAATGCGTGAAAAATAACTGATGCCATTCTCGATTTATGCAACTCATTGGGACCATAAACATTAAAAAATTTTAAGCCATACCAATGTGGTGGTGTCATTTCTTGCTGCAATACCCATTTATCGAAATCATTTTTAGAATCACCGTAAGGGTTTAATGGTTTTAATGTGGCAATTATTGCATGATCGTCTTTATATCCCAATTCACCTGCGCCATAAGTAGATGCACTAGATGCATACACCAAAGGTATTTTGCGGTCGACACATATTTTCCAAATTGCCTTGGAGTAATTTAAATTTAATTCGTCAAAAATTGTTTTATCAAACTCAGTTGTGTCGGTTCTTGCGCCAATGTGTAGGATCAAATCAATTTCTGGCAAACCACCGATTTCAAGCACACTTATGAGTTGACTGCGTTCAATAACATGTTCAAATATAGCACCTTCAATATTTGGCAATTTGCGGTCAGCACTCAGGTCGTCGCAAATTGCAACGCGATACTTTCCCGAGCGCAGCAAATCCAAAGCCAGACAGCTTCCTATAAACCCAAGTGCACCTGTTACTAGCACCAATTGCTTATCTGCACTATTTTCAGTGGCCATTTGCGTAAATTTGTACAAAACTAAATGAATTTTGTATGAAATACGGCGTCATTTTAATACTTGCAAGCTTATGCGTTCTATCGTGCAATAAAAAAAAATACGAACGGGTTACAACTTATAACGATAAGGTAGTAACCTATATCGAACAAAGTGAACGCACAATGAAACTATGGAATAGAACTAATTTCATGCAGGAATATGCACTCAAAAAGCAGAATTCAGTTACAAGGTTGCTTGCCATGCAAGATTCGTTAAATAATTTGGAACCTTTAGATGGAGATGATACGCTTCGCTTAGCAGGTTTAGCAATGATTGATAATTACCTCAATGCATTTTCAATTTACGATACCGTGCATAAAATATTGACTGATAGTTTATACTTTCAAGCAGATTCTATTCATGTGCAATCGTTATTACAATCAAATCAAAACATGCTCAAACAACAAGGTGATAATTTTAGTTTAACACAAAAACGTTTTTCTGAGCGATATGAATTGCAATTTTTAGAATGACAAATCAATTATTGCGTATCTTTTGGCAATCCTAATTGTTCTCTTAAAATTCGATGTTCATTATTATGCGTTCTCCAATAATCAAGCATCATGTCAGTTTTGCGGATTGCTGTAGTCGTTAATATTTTACCATCAAATCCTGGATAGGCATCTTCCCAACCCCAAATTTTATATGGAAAAGATTTTTCAAAACGGAATGATAATTTACGATTTAGTGAAGGCATGTCAATGATATAAACCATGATACCATTTTCATCACGTAAGTCAGCAGTAGCGTTAACTGCTTCCAAAGGCTTATGCGATAACCTCAAATACAAAGAGCCAGGTAAAATTTTAATTGCTCCTTTTGGTAAGGTATTCGGATTTATTCTTATCTGATTCCACAATTCATCTTCCTGAACAACCATTTCTAAATCAAAATCTTTATCTCCTTCACTTTCAAAATAACTTCTTGATTCAATATTAAATCTACCCTTTAATAAATTCATTTGAAAGCTTGCCATACCACACCATTCCTGCACACTGCTGGTAATTTTAACCGCATGCGGATAATTGTTAATATCAAGAGGCTGAAATGAACTCAACATTAATGAGTACGGATAAACACCTGTAACGAATTTAAAAGATTGATTAAACTTCAAAATAGGAAGTTTATCAGTTCCTGCAGCAGATGAATTATCTAACTTAACTTGTTTCTCTTTTGAAAAATCTTCGGTAACAAATATATTCACTACTGTACCTTCATGAATTTCGCCATACCTATTTTGCATTAAAGTATAAGATGTTAATTCAGCTTTCCCATCAAACCAATACTTATTCCATGCTGCATCAGTAGTATAAGGCGCCACAGCTTTTGTATTTAACCCTGAAGGTTCTTTGCTGGCATTATTGGTTCCATTTGCTGATTGCTGACAACCGTGCAAGCCGCCTGCTATAGCTAAAGCAACTATGGAAAATAGGAAGAATGATTTTTTCATAACTAAATATTATCACTTATATACAAAAAACAGTGTCAATTAGTTCAATATAACAATTGGTTTCAACGGAACGTAAATGTTAAAAACTACGGTAGCAGCATTAATAGTAAATATAGATTTAACGCTATCTATTGAAGGCAAACTATTATTAATTGAACCAGGATTAGAAGTCACAAGGTAGTTGATGCTAACATCAGAATTAACAACAGTTTTTACGTGAAAATCTTTACTTTCAACTTTGTCGGTAAATCCAAAGCGCGTTTCAGCCAAAGCGATATTCGTAGGGAAATTTCCAAAAATAGAATCAGTTTTTACAACATTAGCCATTAAGAAATCAATTGTTTGCTGCTGCGCATCGAGAAAATAAGTATAAGACATGTTTTCATCATAATTAAATCTATCTTGAATTTCTTTACGAGGTTCATCAGCAACATAAATTTGCTTGCCATATAACGTATATAAGCAAGCAGCAAAAACAATAGGAATAAACAACAAACTAAATCGTAAATGTTTCGCCGTTGATACGAATAAAACAGACAACAGCATCATGATTGGTATAAATGCAAAAAGCAAATATCTATTCATAAAGAAATTCAGCGAACTAAATAAAATACCACCCAATATAAACATCCACAAGAAAATTGAAAATCGATTATATTGATAAAGTTTCGCGCGTTTAAATAAAACAAGTAAAAGCAATGTAATTATCGTTAACACAATCCTACCTTGTTCTAAGAGTAAAAAACTGAAAAACATTTCAGCGAAGTCAGTCATTTTTTTGCCAGTTATACTAATTTGATCTTCATGAAGTGGAAATAAATACCAACCATTTTGCGCCTTTTGAATTACAAGAAATAATATATAAACCAAATAAGGCACAAATAATAAAAATGTGCTGAATTGCAAAACGAATTTTCTTTGTTTTGATTTCTTAAATAGGTAATCTAAAATCTCGGCAGCAATAATTACGGTTGGAATAATTACAGCCGATTCTTTAACCAGGATGGCAGCAGTAGCCATAATTGCATAACCCCAATATTGCTGCACGGTCCATAAATGAATTGCCCAAATCATAAATAATGCGACGCAAATTTCGGGAAGTATTAATGCAGCCTGTGCAAAAAACACTGGCTGTACAATTAATAACATGACTGCTAATAATCCACTATATGCATTATAATGATACTTTGAGATATAAAATACGCTCCATAATAAAGTAACAGAAATAATTAATGCAGTAATATGACCACCAATATTGCTGTCGCCAAAAATAAAGTAGCCAATACCGTGAATAAATGAAAACAACAATGGATGACCACGTGATAACTCAGGAGGCAAATTTTTGGGGAGTAATCCAAGACCATTATCATGCAAATACAAACCTGCCCTGGCATAAACGCCTAATTCATCCCAGAAATATGGCAGGCTAATTGCTGGCAGTTTTACTATAACAAACAGCAACAAAATAACTGCAATTGATAATTGAATATGATATTTTTTGAAGTAGTTTACCATGCAATCAAATAGTAAGTTTATAAATTGAACCCAAATAGCAACCAATTGGAAAAGAGCATGTTATTGGAAGTAAACATCTGATTTTATTACATATTATAATATGCTACGATTGCTATTGCTTAATCTGGATTTAATATGATTTCACTTAATAAGCTCGAAAAAATATGATATTAAACCCTACTAAATTAACATTTTCGTTAAATGCGGTTAAATTTAAACTGCTACTTCAGCATTCATAAAATTTCCAAGTGCATTGTCATACAGCGATTTGAATGCAGCTGTATTTCCAAAATTTTCACCATCAACACTTATTTTACCATCGGTAACAGTGCCTAAAACATTAACAGGAACTCCGTATTCTTTGCAAATATTTTCTATTACAAATGCTTTCTCGCTAGAAGTTGACACAACCACACGGCTTTGTCCTTCTCCAAATAAGAACGCATCTTTTCTGATTGTATTATCTGTTTCTATTTCGAAACCCAGGTTGTTTACCATTGCACTTTCAAGTAAAGTAATAAATAATCCACCTTCACTAACATCATGAGCAGAATAAATTAACTGATTGCGAATAAGTTCCTTTATAGTTTGTTGCAAATTAAACTCATCGTTCAAATCAAAATGCGGAGCTGGTGAATGGATGATATTATGCATATCTTTTAAATATTCACTGCAAGCAATATCATTTGTAGATTTACCAATAAGCATAATTACATTGCTTGGATTGATAAAATCTAATGTCATCTGATTTTTAAAATCCTCTAACACACCAACCATTCCAATTGTAGGCGTTGGATAAACTGGACCCTCTTCGCTTTGATTATAAAATGAAACATTGCCACCAGTAACAGGCGTATCAAACTTGCGACATGCATCTCCCATTCCTTTTATGGCATTGCTAAATTGCCAGTATACTTCAGGGTTGTAAGGATTACCAAAGTTTAAGCAATTGGTAACGCCAGCAGGCTCGGCGCCGCTGCAAACAATATTTCTTGCAGCTTCGCTAACTGCAATCATTGTTCCTACGTAAGGGTCAGCATAAACATATCGGGCGTTGCAATCTGTTGTAACTGCAAGTCCTTTATTTTTTCCGATAATTCGAATTAATGAAGCATCACTTTTAAGATTTGTAGAAGTGTTTTTCACACCAACCATCGAATCATATTGAACAGTTATCCAACGTTTACTGGCAATATTAGGATTAGCCGCCAATTTATTTGCCACTGCTTTAAAGTCACTAGGTACTGGAATATTTGCAGCATTAAATTTATTAATTATATCGAGATATGCTGGTTCTTTAACCTCTCTTTTATAAATAGGCGCTCCACCACCTAAAACCAAACTTTCTGCCGGCACTTCTGCAATTAATTCGCCGTTCATATAATATTGTAAAAGTTCGCCTTCAATTACTTCACCAATTATTTCACAATGTAAATCCCACTTATCAAAAACGGCTTCAATTTCTTTCTCCATGCCTTTTTTTACAACAACCAACATGCGCTCTTGGCTTTCGCTTAGTAAAATTTCCCAGCCTTTCATATTTTTTTGGCGAGTAGGCACTTTATCGAGATTTATTTTCATGCCATGTTTACCTTTTGCACTCATTTCGGAGGTAGAACAAGTAATTCCAGCAGCACCCATATCTTGCATGCCAACTATTGCGCCTGTTTTAATGGCTTCCAATGTTGCTTCCAATAATAATTTTTCTTGAAATGGATCTCCAACTTGCACTGAAGGCAAATCTTCATGACTTGCATCATGTAAATCGCCACTAGCGAAACTGGCGCCATGAATTCCATCTTTTCCTGTAGCACTTCCTACAATATAAACTGGGTTGCCTGCACCCTCAGCAATAGCAGATACCGTTTCACCTACCTTCACAATTCCAACACTCATGGCGTTTACCAAAATATTCGTGTTGTAACAATCTTCAAAATATACTTCTCCAGCAACGGTTGGCACTCCGAAACAATTACCATAATCGCCAATGCCCTTAACTACACCTCGCACCAAATGCTGAGTTTTTTTATTATTGATATTGCCGAAACGTAAAGAGTTTAATGAACAAATTGGACGAGCACCCATTGTGAAAATATCGCGATGAATACCACCTACACCTGTTGCTGCACCTTGGTATGGCTCAATTGCAGATGGGTGATTATGACTTTCAATTTTAAATGCACATGCTAATCCATCTCCAATATCAATTAGTCCGGCGTTTTCTTCACCTGCTTCCACTAACATCTTTTTTCCCTTTCGAGGTAAAGTTTTGAGTAAAGTAATTGAGTTTTTGTAACTACAATGCTCACTCCACATAACACTGAATATGCTTAACTCTGTGAAATTAGGCGTGCGACCTAAAATTTCTTTTATGTGTTCAAATTCTTCGGCAAGCAGACCTAATTGTTTGGCCTGTTCTAAAGTAGCAAGTTGTTCGGACATTTTTATCGGTTGAGGGACAAAAGTAAGGTTGAAAAAGGAAAGTATGGTGCATTTTTATTGTTTTTATGTTGACAAACACCCGATTAGTTAACGTAACTCAGTTTTATGTTAAAACCTGAATATAGCAGTTCATAAACGTTAAGGTAGAATAAGTAACTCAATAGTATTCGTAGGCAAACAACGGAAAAGGTATTCACAAGAACGGTTGCTAAGGTGCTTTTGCAAGTAGGCAAGCACTTATAGCTTGCCATCAGAAAACGCAAGCTATTCAAATGCATCATTAATTCGTTCAAACTATAGATAAACAAATATGAAATAACCAATAAGTTATCTTTACAGCATGTTGCTATATTTTATTCCCGGATTTTGGCTGTTGCTGCTGCTTTTTGTGATAGCACGCTGTAGGTTTTTCAGGGTAGATGAAATTGGCAGTAAATTCACGTATGGTGCATTCTTATTTAAGGTGCTGCTTGGCGTTGCAAATTTTTACATTTGGGCTAATGTTATTGGTCACGGTGATAGTTTGCGTTATTATCATGATAGTTTAATTGTATATAATAGTTTGTTCGAAAATCCAATGCACTATTTTGAATTACTCACAAGAACTTCTCTCGAAAACATTCCGGAACATCTAAAATCATATCAAAAGGAATTATTTATAGAATGGCATGTAAAAGAGTATCACATGGTAAGGCTAATGGCTATACTGAATATGTTCACTTTAGGAAATGTATGGGCAAATATTGTGATTTTAGCATTTATCGGATTTACAACTTCAATTGCCCTATTTAAATCAATTCTAAAATATTATCCATCCACAAGTCCACAACGCCAAAAACTTTTCATACTTATATTTTTCTTGCCTTCATTAATATTTTGGACTGGTGGCATTTTGAAAGAAGCACCTGTATATATTTTACTTGGAATTATTGCCATTCAATTACTTAAAACCACAACCAAACCCTTTGCATATAGGCATTTAAAGCTAAATATCCTTATCATTTTTATTGCCCTCATTTTATTGTTGCTTATTCGCGACTATGTTGCAATACTTGCATTAATAAATATCATTATCTATATGATGGTAATTTATTTTAAACCACTAAAAAATAAACCAATTCGCGCATTTTTTGGTATTACCATTTTATTATTTGTAGCGTGTATAATTGTTCCCGTTGTATTGCCACAATATAATTACTTTGGATATGTTCAAAGCGAACAAACTTATTTCTTAGCTGGCGAACCTGACCCCGATTATTCATTTAGGGTAATTGGCGACACTGGTTTCGAATTAATTGCATTGATTCCATACGCAGTGAATAACATTCTTTTTCGACCAAACATTTTACATAGTGATGAAATTTTTAGAATATATCAGTCAGTAGAATTAATAATTATTTGGATTTTAATTTGCATACTGCTTTACAGCATTATTAAAAATAAAATCAAGATATCACCTGTGGCAATTGTTTTTATTGTATTAAGCATCGAACTATTATTTATTTATGGCTTAATGGTTACTGACGCTGATACATTGAGTCGTTATAGAAGTATACCTGTGTTTTTCATCCTGCTTTTTCTGTACGTTTCATCACAAAAACACTCCGTAAAAAAACGCTTCGGCAAACATAACACTAATACCTAATATGGGTGATCTGCCAAATTGCTATGTTTTTCTTCATCCCAAACTTATAAATAGAAAGAAGTAAACCAAATTGGCTATTAAATTAGTTGGGTTTAACCCAAATAGTAAATAATTTGAAAAGTGGGTGTTATTGGAAGGAAACATCCGATTTTATTACATATCATAAGATGTTACGATTGGTATTGCTTATTCTGGGTTTAACCTGAATAGCAAGCAATTTTAAAATAGCATTTTACTGTCATGAAGCATCCGATTTTATTGCAAATTATAACTTGTTACGACTACCATTGCTTATTCCGGGTTTATTTCTAAGTAAAGGATGGTAGTGCTAAATTGAAGTAACTGCGCTAAAATGGAAAACACTTTATACTAATAAATATATGTTTTATTTCTACCATAATTACTTAATTAGTGAGTATACCCCTTAAATAAATGATTTATTTATCTGACTTTAACATTTTTCCACATTAAAAGTGGACAATTTCCTTCCCATTTCAAAAAAACCTCATAATTTTGCAGAAAATTTACTGGAATGATATCAAACAGATCTACTGCTATAGAACAGGTACTTAATCGCAAAGCTATTGAGGTAAAAGTCCCTTCCACCCGAATTTCTGATTATTATGGTTCTAATGTGTTTAGCGATGAAGTAATGCGGAAGAACTTGAGTGAGGAAGCTTACTTTAGTGTTAAAGCATCTATTTTACATGGCCAAAAAATAGACCGTAAAATTGCTGACCAGGTAGCAGCAAGCATGAAAGCTTGGGCAATGAGCAAAGGAGCAACACATTACACACATTGGTTTCAACCATTAACGGGAGCTACAGCCGAAAAACATGATAGTTTCTTTACACCTAGCGGTCCGGCAGCAGGTATTGAAGTATTTAGCGGCGGCGCATTAGTTCAACAAGAACCTGATGCATCTAGCTTTCCAAGTGGAGGCATTCGAAGCACATTCGAAGCAAGAGGTTATACAGCGTGGGACCCCTCCTCCCCTGCGTTTATTATGGAGCTTGGAAATGGCAACACGTTATGTATTCCTACAATTTTTGTTTCCTATACAGGTGAAGCACTTGATTATAAGGCACCATTATTAAAATCGTTACACTTACTCGACGAAGCAGCTGTTCCAGTTTGTCAGTATTTCGATAAAAATGTTGCTCGCGTTACTGCAACATTAGGCTGGGAACAGGAATATTTTTTAGTAGATGAAGCATTGTTTTTAAATCGCCCTGATTTAAGTATTTGCGGTCGCACTTTAATCGGACATTATCCTGCAAAAGGTCAGCAGCTTGAAGATCATTATTTTGGCACCATTCCCGAACGCATATTTAATTATATGGTAGATTACGAAATGGAATGTCATAAATTAGGTATTCCATTGCGGACACGTCACAATGAAGTTGCGCCTGGACAATTTGAATGTGCACCAATGTTTGAAGAAGCCAGTATAGCAGTTGACCATAACTGTTTGTTAATGGATGTAATGGAAAAGGTTGCACGCCATCATAAATTGCGCGTGCTTTTTCACGAAAAACCATTTGCAGGTGTTAACGGATCTGGTAAACACAACAACTGGAGTTTAGGCACCGATACTGGAAAAAATTTATTGAGTCCTGGCAAAACACCACGCACCAATTTACAATTTCTAACCTTTTTTATAAATACAATTAAGGCTGTGCACGATAACGCCGATTTGTTACGAGCAAGTATTGCTAGTGCAAATAACGATCATCGTCTTGGTGCCAATGAAGCTCCTCCTGCTATTATTTCCGCGTTTATTGGAACTGCCTTACGCAGCGTTTTAAATGAAATTGAAAATCGTGTAGATGGAAAAACGTTCGACGATTTAGATACGGCTGATTTACGTTTAGATATTCATAATAAGATTCCGGATTTAATGTTGGACAACACAGATAGAAACAGAACAAGTCCATTCGCATTTACAGGAAACAAATTTGAGTTTCGTGCAGTTGGTTCAAGTGCAAACTGCAGCAAGGCAATGACTACACTCAATACAATAGTTGCCGCTCAATTAAAAGCGTTCCGCGATGAAGTTGATGCATTAATTAAATCTGGTGAAAATAAAGACAATTCAATAATTAAGGTTTTAACAAGATACATTGGTGAAAGTAAAAACATTTTGTTTGAAGGCGATAACTACAGTGATGAATGGGCAAAGGAAGCAACCGAAAACCGTGGCCTAAATAACGTAAAAACCACTCCTGAAGCTATTGATTTTTATTCAAGCGAACGCGCAAAATTAATCTTCGTAAAAAACAACATTTTTACTGAACGCGAATTGCATGCTCGTATTGAAATTGAGTTTGAAGAATATGCTAAAAAAATTCAAATAGAAGCCCGTATTTATGGTGAGTTAGTTTATAACTATGTTTTACCAGCAGCCGTTGAATATCAAAATGTTTTGCTCGACAATGTAATGAAGTTAAAGGCAGTTGGTTTAAATGAAGATTTTTATAAAGAACAAATTGACTTGGCTAAAAATATCACATTACATTTAAACCACTTACGCGCAGCATTAGAGCGCATGGTTGAGCAACGCAAACGTGCTAACCGTATAGAACATGCACGTGAAAAAGCGTATGCTTATTGCAATAATGTAAAAACATTATTTGATGAAATTCGTGAACATGCCGATATGCTCGAACGCTATTTACCTGATAACAAATGGCCACTTGCGAAATACAGAGAATTATTATTTGTTAAATAAGTTACAAAGTAAATGTGTTATTAAAAAAATCCCTCAATTGAGGGATTTTTTTATTGTTGATGTAGTTATGGAATGCAACATTTAATAAATCACAACGCTAATTAATTCAAATCGAAAAGCCAGTATTTTAACAGCCAATTGCATAATTTAATAGCACAATGGTAAATCGGTTGAAATAGCATGAATACAATTAATCACCTACATTAATGCTAATTAAGTTTCCCTAATTCCACTTTAAGTTCTTTCGACGACAATTGCACATAATCAGGCTTAATGGTAATATTATCGGCGGTTACAATTGGTGTTACACTTAAATATGGTATCTTGTTATCGTATTTTATTACAACAACCGAGCAGTCAAATCCCTTGCCAACGTTTTCAAAAATATATGCTGATGGTTTATTATAATTAATTGGTAAAATACTTTTAATTGAATTAAAAACGAGAAATGCTGTAATATTTTCAGAAGGTTCTTCATCAACCGACACTACAACGCGGTCCTCAATAGGTGAATTTATAAATCTATCACAATTCATAAAACCTAATCCTGTTGAATTTGCAACATAATAATTGGCTTGCTCCTGCTTTCGCGCTTTAGCTTGTAAAATACGTGCTAATTTATTGTAATCGGTTACACCAAACGCAACACACATACTGTCTGTGTATTTATGATACGCCTTCCAATTAATTAAATAATAAGCTCGTTTTTCTTTGTATTTAGTATCATTTATGTTGAGGTCTTGCCTTATTCCACAAAATAAATAAGGGCAATCTTTGCGATATTTTTTCTTTTTAAAGTTACTAGGATACATTATGAAGTTTACCTGCTGCGCACTAAATCGCTGCATGCGGTTGCGTGTAAGTTGCCAATCCATTTTCCCCTTATCATCATGCTGCCCTGTGAATAATACCATATCCTCTTGCAAGTTTTTGGCAGGAAACATCATTGTAATTGGGTTTTCCTCTCTCACTGTTAGCATCCTATTTCCAATTTTAGCATTTAAATAAATCATCCCACCTGTTTCGAGTTGCTGTTCACCAGATGTTGTTGTTAAACCATTCAGTATCATCGAAGCATAATCGTAATACTCTATTAAAATGATTTCTACTTTTTCACCTTTTAGGTTTTCTGGAATGTAAAATGAATTTGCATTAATATTGATAATCGTTCCTTCATCTCCCAATAAAATAGTATCACGCGCTGAATTAATTGCAAAATCTTGAACAGGTTTACGCATTAAATTAAATAATTCGGCAATAGGTTCTACTTCTGGAATTTCTTCCCGCTTAACAGTATAATTTAAAACCATGTCGGCACAGCGCTCAGTGTAGTGAAACCCTTGAGGAATCTGCGCAGGCAGCAATTCTCCATGCCATTTAATATTTAATTTACTTATTAAATCTAGCGGTAACAATGTGGCAAGTTCCTGCTTTACTGACATGGCTCGCTTCTCAGATAAAATTACATTGTAATTTAATGTTGCGAAGGTATCAGTGTATGCAATAATTTGAATTGCTGTTACACTTTCCTTTTGCGAAAGTATAAAAGATGCGAATTCACTAATTACCACTTTATCTGCAGCATCCAGTTCAAATTCATCATTTTCAAAATAAACACTATTAATTCTTTGTTGTCCAGTCGCAGAGAAGTAAGCTAACATAATTGTTAGGTACAACAAGGTTTTCATAATATGTTTTTATTGCAAAACGAATTAGCATGGGTTTTTATTATTTCAATATAAAAAAAAGCGACAAGTCACGCCTCGTCGCTTTTCACAATTATTAACGAACTAATTTATTTCATTGCTTCTGCATCAACGGTATAGTAGGTTATTTCAACTACAAAGCGATTATCTAACACATTTAAACGCTCAGCAGCACCCGCACTTAATTTAATTAATACCTTTTCATTTACTTCACTTTCTGCTAAGTTGCCTATAACCTTGGCGTATATGGTTCTATTATTCATCAAATTGCGCACCTTAACCACCGAACCAACTGGAGCCGAATTATGTAAGGCATAAAATCTATCTCCCGATGTCTGAATACCATTATTTTCAATCCATGTTGCGACGCCTTTTTCTGAAGCGGCAATCATCTCACCAGACATATATTCAGCATATAATTGTGCAAACGATTTAGTTTTATCGGTTGTTGCGGTTGCAGATGTTGTAATTAAATCGTTGGTTGAAAGCACGTCTTTTTCTGTTTCCGTACTCGATGAACTAATTGGTTCTGCTGGCTCTACTTTCAACACAGTTATATCAGCTGGCTTTTCTACAGGCGCCTCCTCTAAAGGTTCCATAACGCGCTCATCCCTTTTTTCAACAATGGGTTCAGATTTTACATTACTTGCTGCAGCGGTGTTACTTTTTAATGTTGGCACCAAGATTTCTTGTCCAACTTTTAAAGCGCCCATATCAACCCCTGTATTTGCAGCTGCTAAATCTTTATAAGCAACGCCAAATCTCCTACTTACAGCATAAGCGGTTTCACTAGCACTCATTTTATACACCACTAATGTTTTTCCGTCAACTACTCGTAAACCGAGTGAATCTCCAGGTACAGCGCTGTTTCCAACCACGCTCCATGCCCAAAGTAGCACGAGAATTAATACACAAATTCGCTTCATATTCTTGTCTTGTAAAAGTGCTTCCATAATTAACGCGTATTTTTGTGAGACTATTGTTTATTAACAAATTATTCACATGCAAAAGTAAACCTGTTAACCATGCGTAGAGTCTTATCACGATTGATTTTATTCACCATCCTCTTCCTTAGTGTACTTTTATTCACACAGGGTCAAAATACCGTGAATGTGGATAATTTGGCTAAAACGAAAATTTACTATTTCGAACTGCATGAAGATATTATGCAATCTTCGGTTCGAATTGTTGATCGAGCCTTAAAGGAAGCAATAGCAATGGATGCCGATTATGTGCTCATGAGCCTAGATAGTTATGGTGGATTGCTAGATGCTGGCGATACCATCCACGTTAAATTGCTGCGCTGTCCAATACCTGTATTATGCTATATAACCAATAATGCGGCAAGCGCAGGAGCCTTAATAGCAATTAGTTGTGACTCTATTTATATGTCGCCATTTGCGAAAATTGGAGCAGCCAGTGTTGTAGATCAAGAAGGTAAAATTGTAGATGAAAAGTATCAAGCATACATGCGCGGCATCATGCGTTCCACTGCGGAAGCAAATAATAGAAATCCTCAAATTGCAGAAGCTATGGTGCAAGGTGGAGGTGCCGTTCCAGGTGTAATTGACTCTGGTAAAATTTTAACATTTACCACCAATGAAGCCATTGCTAATGGATACTGTGAAGGCGAAGCCGACGGAATTGCCGCTGTTTTATCAAAAGCAAATATCACCAATTACACCATCACCGAATATGAAACAACAGGCATGGATAAAGTGATGTCATTTTTGCTTAGCCCAGTTTTGCGTGGCCTATGTATCACCTTTATTTTTCTAGGCATTTATTTCGAATTACAAAGTCCGGGAATTGGATTTGCTTTGGTAATCTCCATAATTGCTGCGTTACTCTATTTTGCCCCGCTATATGTTGAAGGTTTAGCTGCAAACTGGGAAATATTATTGTTTGCAATTGGATTGATTTTAATAGCGCTCGAAATATTTGTCGTCCCCGGTTTTGGTGTCACCGGCATCGTAGGTTTACTACTGACCTTTTCGGGATTAGTTTTAAGTATGATAAAAAATATAGGCTTTAATTTTGAATTAAGTGGCCAAGCAGCAATTACTGAATCAGTATTAGTTGTATTGAGTTCATTTGTAATATCATTGGCAATAATGTTCACATTCTTTGGGCGTTTCACAAGGTCAAAATTATTCAAAAAATTATCGCTCCAAACAGTAGAAAATAATAGTGAAGGTTATAACACAAATATGTTTAACGAACCTGCTTCCATGATTGGTAAAATTGGTATTGCAATGAGTGATTTGCGACCTGCGGGTAAAATATTAATTGACAATGAATGGCTTGATGGTCAAAGTGATGGCGAATACATTCAAATGGGCAGCAAGGTTAAGATTATGGAGGTAAAAAATTCTTATTTAATCGTGAGGAAAGTTTAACGGCTTTGATGCAAATATTCTTTGTAAATTTATTATACATTATCTTTAACACATGACAACCATTGCAGTAATACCTGCCCGTTATGCATCAACTAGGTTTCCAGGAAAACCATTGGTGGAAATTGGTGGCATTTCAATGATTCAGCGTGTTTACCTACAAGCACAAAAAGTACCAGCATTTTCAAAAATAATAGTTGCAACAGATGATGAAAGAATTTACGAGCATGTTCAATCCTTCGGTGGGGATGTAGTGCTTACTGCAGCTACTCATCAATCTGGTACCGATAGAATTGGTGAAGTAATTGCGCAATTGAACACAGCATCTGATATCGTTGTGAATATCCAAGGTGATGAACCTTTTATTCAACCAGAACAATTAACGTTACTATTATCTGCATTTGAAAACCCTGAAACAGAAATAGCCACTTTAATAAAGCACATAAATGATGAAGTTGACTTAGTAAATCCCAACATAGTAAAAGTAGTATTTACAATTAATAATAATGCTTTATATTTTTCACGTAGTGTAATTCCATTCGACCGAAATAGCACTTCACATTATTTTAAACATATTGGAATTTACGCTTATAAAACTGAGGTTTTAAAGCAGTTAATTAAACTTAACCCTTCAGCGCTTGAACAATCAGAATCGCTTGAACAATTGCGCTGGCTTGAAAATGGATTTTCTATTAAAGTTGTTCAAACAAATATGGACACAATTGGTATTGATAGCCCTGATGATTTACATAAAATACTGCAGTAATTAATTAGCCATCCGTTTCATATTATTTCGCATACGCTTTGGACCGTACCAAAGCCAAAACCCAGTAATGGTAAATATCAAAAGCGCTAATCCTAGAATACTAGTATACAGCAATTTAATTTGTCCATTTGTAGTTCCAAAATAAAGGTCGAGAATGGAACCATCATGAATTTTTTCAATGAAATCTGAACGTCTACGTTCTACTGATAACAAGGCTCCAGTAGCACCATCAATTTGCAAGCCCCAAAACCCATCAACAAAAACAAAATTTACCACACCTTTAGATGCTCTTACATCAATTCTATCTAGTTCGAGAGAAAGCTCAGGCGAAATATTTGCATGTGCATACGAAAAAGCGAGCGTTTGTAAACTATCCAGGTTTAACCATGCTTTTAAATCGGTTGTAGTACCTTGTGCAGTAACGGCCAGTAAAACACCATTGCTATTTTTTTTCCATCCTAATAAAATTCCAGTAACAGCAACAAAAAAAAAGAAAAAAAACAATGAAATACCTGTTATTCGATGAATTTTCCTAAAAATACGTATAATTTTTGCTTGTTGCTTCCTTTCCTTACTGATCATTAATACATGCTTAGTTAATTACAAAACTACACTTTATTTTTTACTGCCACTAAAGAATAAACCATAGGAATTCGATTGCCAAAGTGCTTTATGCGAAATTTACCTAGTTCAAACTCAACTGTTTCCTTAAAACAATTATAAGGTGAATAATCAAATTCATTAAAAACAGATACCGATAAACCATTATTAATTACCGCAGTTAAAACCTCTGCAATTCCATGATTCCACATTACATATTGTTGAGCAATTGGCGCGTTACGATCGGCATACGTTCCACTTTCCTGTTCCAAAATAGCACCTTCATTAAAATAATTGTAAGCAATTTTTTCAAAATTGTCATCATACATCCACACAACAGGATGAAATTCAACAAAAATAAACTTACCTCCTGGCTTAAGAAATTGAGCTATAACTGAAGCCCATTTATTCATGTCCGGTAACCAACCAATTGTACCGTATGTGGTAAACACGATGTCAAATTGCTCATCGCAAAACAATGGTAAATCATAAATGTCGCAGCAAATAAATTCGGCATCGGTGGCAGCTTGCGTGTTAAGTTCCTTTGCCTTGGCAATTGCTTTATCCGACAAATCAACGCCTGTAACCTTTGCTCCCAATCGCGCCAAGGAAATTGAATCTTGACCGAAGTGACATTGTAGATGTAATATAGAAAGGTTAGTAACGTCGCCTAATAATTGTACCTCGATTTCCTTTAGCGATGACCATCCATTTAGAAAAGCCTCAACATTGTAAAAATCGGATTGCACATGTGTTTCTACGCGCGTATTCCATGATTGTCTATTAATGTCTTTATAGTTTCCTTCCATAACCCTGTAAAGGTAACCAAATACTATAATCAGTAAAAATAGCAGTAGTTAATTATTCGTACTTCCATTTTTAAAACTAAACTTAGTTCTATAGAAATATCTTTTTTAATGAATGAAAAAAATGATCAAACTATAGTATATCAAAATTTCTTCACGATCTGGTATCCTATTCATGTGATGCAATAACTTGCATTACTTATACTATACGCTCAAACAGCAGGAAAAGAGATTAAAAAAAATAACTACAACCTACACCACATATGCAGTGTAGGTTATAGTCAGCAAGACCAATCATCAGTTATTTATATTTGGTAATCCAGAGATAACCTTCTTAATATTTTGTCCAGCCGTGTGAACCGCATCAGCGTATTTATTTTCTGCAGACTCTATAACATCTTCTGCTTTGCTTTTCAAATTACCTGCCGCATGCGAGGCAGCGCGCAAAATTCGCTTTCGTGTTCGTTCTCCTTTATGAGGAGCTAATAAAACACCTGCTAGTGCACCAATCGCTAATCCAGCAAGCAATCCCAAAATTAGTTTGTCATTTTTCATGCTATTTTATTTAGTAACTTTCCCAGTTTGAATAACCCTTACTAGTATTGAAATAACTGCAATAACTAATAAGATGTGAATAATTGAACCCACGCTGTAAACAAAAAAGCCTAGCACCCATAAAATCAGTAATACTACTGCAATTAGATAAAGTAAATTTCCCATAGTGATTTTTTTTAGTATATTAAATTAAAATTGTTAATATTTTTTTCCCAATATCTAAGGAAAAAAGCAATGTTGAATCTGTATTCAACATTGACTGTATTTCGGCAGATATTATAGTAAGCATATAATTTGTAAAAGTTCTTCAGTTGACTTACCCAAACTTCTTGTCTTATGTTTCAAAAATCTAATCGTTTTATTAATTCAGAATTTAAGTCATAATAATTCAATCAAGAATATTTCAATTAGCACTTTTTTTTACTCCCAAACTTCCGCTGTCTGGCATGTTTTACGCATTACTATTTGTCATTTTTTAAAATTTACTTAAAACCCGTGAAATTTAAACATAGAATAAGCAATGCAATTCATAACACCTAATCTTTTTCAAAATATTCAAACATTTCAGCCAATAATACACTCTTTTCGAATAGTTTGATATTCAGATTAAACCTAAATAAATGAATAGGTTGGTTGTTCTTATGATGTTTTTTAATTAATTCGGGTTAAATCAGAACAGCAGTTACAACCATTCCTGGTATGAAATGGTTGGTTCTACAGCTGTTTTTGTGTTTGTGTGTTCATGAAATATCTTTTGTTTTTAGGGTCTATTATAATTGTTGCAACAAGCAGCGTTTATTTAATTTTAATTCCATTTTTTCATTTAACAACATCATACTTTACGTACATCTGCCTTTTAAAATTTAAAAATTATTTAAAGCATGTTCTGCTTTTATAAAGTTTGCTGACGTGCTGTCTATATCACTTAGCCTACAGTTAAAAAGATATGATTGGATCCCCCTAATAGCACTCTGGCCTATCCTTAGATACATCGATGATTTTGTGAAAAGCTGCATAACTTTAACTTAATCAACATCAAATATCAAATAACATTTCACTCATATTGGCAACTCAATCTTTTCTTAATTAAACTTGGTTACCAGGAGCAAACTTTTTTAACTCCGCAGGTAAAAACAATTGCTATTCTCTTTACCTTCACTAACATACTAGCGAAGCAATTAGACTACTTCTTATTATCAACGGTTAAATCTTTAAGTGCTCTGCCGAGTGAATCCATGTCGCGATCAAATTCTAATTTAAAATTCTCCCATCCACTTTGACTTTTTTTATACGCTTCAATTCGAAGTCTCATATTTCTGTTCTCTTCTTCAAGACGGTCAATATTTTTTGCATACAAGGTGTCGAAAGTGCGTCCAGATTTACTCATTTTCACTCGCAATTCTGCAATTTGTGCTTCATTAGCTGAAATAGTAAGGTTAGCATTTCTCTCGAATTCTAACCAAGCTGTGCTTTCTAGTAAATTCTGCTCAGCCTCGTTGGCTTTGTTTTGTGCATCATTTAAATCTGCTTCTGCAGCATTTAATTCAGACTGCGCTTTTTCATTTTTTTCGGCAGCCGATTTACAACCAGTTATTGATATAACAAGAACAGTTATAATTATTAGGTAATTTGCAACGGTTTTCATATTTGATTATTAATTGAGTATTAATTAAAATAATTGTGATTATAATATTGATTGTTTAATTTTTTGTTGTGTGCTTGTGCATAAATCTTCTAAAATTGATACCTTTTCAGGCAACATCATTACTACTTCATTTAAACTAAGCAATTGGTATTTAAATGAACTGTCTAAAATTTGACTTTCAACTGCTGTGAAGCTGTTTTCTAAAACTATTTTATCTTTTTTCATGGGGTTAATTGTTGTTACAAAATTATACCTGTGAAAACTATTCACCTTATATAATCTAAAAGGAATATTACAATATTCACATGTTTTAGATGGCAAAATCAATCTTTAAGAGCTTTGAAACCCGCCATGATTGCCTGTATTTGTAATCAATTCTACTTTTTCAGCTATCTCTTTTAGCAGCAAATATTGCTTTTGCTGAATCTCAATTAACGATTTAATTGGCTCTTCCACCAAAAAATCCATTTTTTAAGGAGACTACGA
>Ga0209181_10001412_pt1 | contig 42249 bp, 43 predicted proteins | sample MAT05_FD_187208 | JGI IMG/M metagenome (GOLD analysis project Ga0209181, IMG submission 187208) | Freshwater microbial communities from Lake Fryxell liftoff mats and glacier meltwater in Antarctica - MAT-05 (SPAdes) (version 2) | ecosystem: Environmental > Aquatic > Freshwater > Ice > Liftoff... | reverse complement strand
TTGATAAAGATAGCTCAGCAACACTGCAAAACTGAGGGGGAGGGTTTCCATCTTGCTGCTCTCGCTCACAGACCGCCATCCTCTCCTCACTTGCTCCTGCTGTCAAAATTTGAATTTAGAATTGCTGCCTGGAATTGTGCGCTCGTGCAACAGCTCCAGGGAATAGCTATCCTATGAGCGCGATCGCTTCTACTTACAGCGCTCAGGACATCGTGCCTTTTAAGCCGAACTCACACTGAAAACACCAAGTTACAACGAGGGGCGATCGCTAAAACTAGCGCTAAGGAGCATCACAAAATAAGTTTTTGAACGTGGTTACTGTCACAATAGCGGTTTGCAGCAAAGCCTCTCCTTGAAAAAGATCTGCATCACCTGTAATCAGAAAGTCTGCGTCGGCGGCGATCGCGCAGGTAAGGAACATGACATCATCAGGATCGGCGGGGAAATCAACGGATGAATCAACTTCGACGATCGTCAAAGCCTGACCCAGCAAGTCAAACTAGCCATCTTTCATATCCTGAGTTAATCGAAATTTACGCCTACTTAGAGCCTATCCGAAGACCTCTAATTGCTAGGATAGTTACAGAGTCGCTATTTTAGGGATTGACCCATGAGGGACTTTACAGAGATTCACCCCGCCTACCGCATAGCTGATGAGGTTTGGCAACCAATAAGTTCTGCCATGCCGCCAGAGCCACTCAAACTGAAAGGAGGGCGACCGAGCATGGATGATCGCCAAGCCCTAGCGGCGCTTTTCTGCGTGTTGCGCACTGGGTGTCAATGGAAAGCCTTACCGCGAAGTTTAGGGACCTCAAGTACCGTTCACGATCGCTATCAGGCGTGGGTAGACCAAGGCGTGTTTGAGCGCATGTGGGAGAGGGGCTTAGAAGAGTATGCCCGAGAAGTGGGCATTGCATGGGACTGGCTGGCGATGGCTGGGGCCAGGGTCAAAGGGCCGTGAGGCGGAGAGGCAACGGGAGCCAATCCCACTGAGCGTGCGAAGTCTGGCACCAAACGGAGTGTTTTGACGGAGGGCAGAGGCAGCCCCCTTGCCGTCGTGATCGAGGGTGCGAATCGACATGAGATGAAGCTGACGGCACCCACCTTAGAAGCTCAACGCAGGATGCCCTCAGACACTGAAGTTCACAACCTCTGTTTCGATCAAGGGTCTGACGATGAGGCGGTGCGCGAGCTTGTCAAAGCCTGGGGCGAGGTCGGGCATCTGCCCTGCCGTGATGAGCGAAAACAGATCATGCATGACCTTCCCAATGACAGAGCAAGACGATGGGTGGTAGAACGGACGCATTCATGGATGAATCGCTTTCGGCGCTTGTTGATTCGTTGGGAGAAATATAAAGAAAACTAGCTTGGGATGATCCACCTAGCTTGTGCATGCATTGCAATAAGGGCGATTCAGGTTTTCGGATAGGCTCTAAGAGTGATTGTCATGCCACATCCATAGGCAGCATTGAGTAATAGATGATGGCGAGAAAGCGAATGGGTAAGGTAATCAGCTTTTCGGGACCGTGAGGAATGTCGCCGCGAAAGGTAAGAGAATCCCCTGGTTCCAGTCGATAGGTAGATTGCCCATGACGATATTCAATCGCTCCGTCCAGCATGTAAATGAATTCTGTACCAGGATGCTCGAAGGTGGGAAAGACTTCAGATTCATCATCCATCGTGATCAGAAACGGCTCAAAGAGCTTGGTGGGTTCCTGGTCATATGCCAACAGGTGATAAGTGTGACCGCGCTTGGTGCCTCGACGCACCACTTCCATCTCTTCGCCGCGTTTGACCAGTTGGGCGCTTCCCGCAGGAATGTTGTAGTTGCGAAATAGTGCTGCCAACGACACACCCAGAGCGCTGGCGAGTTTTGCTAACGTTTCCAGGCTTGTGGCGGTTTGTGCGTTTTCAATCTTAGACAACATGCCACGCGAAATGCCGCTTTGCTCAGCAACCTCGGCGATCGTCAGCCCATGTCGCTGCCGCAAGTCACGAATGGTGTTGCCTACATAACGCTCTAATGTATGGTCAGCGACAGGTCGCTCAAGCTTACTTGTCGTAGCGTCTACCATCGTTCACCTCACGGGCTAGCGCAGAAACCGGGTTTCGTTCAAACCGTGTGTAGGGGCATGGCATTGCCATGCCCCTACGTTCTGCATAATAGCAGGAAATTTAGTTGACATATATGAATCAAAACTGCATGATAAGCACTAAGGTTGCCTACTAAGAATCTTCTCATGCCTTCTGTGCGACGCTACACGTTAACGCTCTCCTGCCCCGATCGTGTGGGCATTGTGGCAGCCGTGAGTACGTTTGTTGCTAATCATCAGGGGTGGATTGTGGAAGCACAGCATCATGCTGATCAGGTGATGCAGCGGTTTTTCATGCGGCAAGAAATTCTCGCCGACTCGCTGCCCTTTGGCATTGAGGCCTTTCGAGCACAGTTTGCACCGATCGCTGAGTCCTTTCAGATGGAATGGAACGTCACCGACTCAGCACAGAAAAAGCGTGTGGTGATTTTGGTCTCCAAGCTAGAGCATTGCTTGTATGACCTCTTGGCGCGATGGCAAAGTGGCGAATTAGATGTGGAAATTCCCTGCGTGATCTCAAATCATGATGTCTTTCGTAAGTTTGTCGAGTGGCACGAGATTCCCTTCTATCATGTGCCCGTCACAGCGGATACGAAAATGGAAGCTTTTGACAAAGTTACCCATCTCTTTGAGCGCGTGAAAGGAGATGTAATGGTCTTAGCGCGGTACATGCAGGTGCTATCACCGGAGATGTGCGATCGCTACTCTGGACGCATCATCAACATCCATCATTCGTTTTTGCCGTCATTTGTGGGTGCCAAACCATACCATCAGGCGTATGAACGAGGGGTGAAACTCACGGGCGCAACCTGTCACTATGTCACGGCTGACCTGGATGCAGGTCCCATCATTGAGCAGGATGTGATTCGGATTGACCACTCCGACTCAGTAGAAGATTTGGTGCGCTATGGGAAAGACATTGAAAAAGCAGTGCTGGCACGAGGATTGCGCTACCACGTTGAAGATCGGGTGCTGGTGCATGGCAATAAAACCGTCGTGTTTCGGTAGATTATATTCTGATAAGAAAAAGCCATGCCATTGCGTCTGCTGAAATTTGGCTTCTCAAAGAAATACCCGGAACCCCGGATGTTTCGGCAACCCGATCGCCTGAAAACCAGCTATGATGCCGTCATCATCGGTGCGGGTGGGCATGGACTTGCAGCCGCCTACTATCTGGCGCGCGATCACGGAATGCGTAACGTTGCCGTGCTGGAGAAAGGCTACATCGGCGGTGGCAACACGGGACGCAACACGACGATCATTCGCTCCAATTACCTCACACCTGAAGGCGTGAAGTTCTACGATGAGTCAGTGCGTCTGTGGCAGGATTTATCACAGGATTTTGACCTGAATTTGTTCTATTCCACACGGGGGCACTTCACGCTGGCACATACGGATGCGTCGGTGCGAACAATGCGCTGGCGATCGGAGGTCAACAAGCATTTTGGTATCGACAGCGAACTGGTGGACGCGGATACAGTGCAAAAAGCCTGTCCACACATGGATATTACCTGTGGTGGACACGCTCCCATTCTCGGTGCACTCTATCATGCGCCGGGAAGCATAGCCCGCCATGATGTCGTAGCGTGGGGCTATGGGCGCGGAGCCGATCAACGCGGTGTGGAAATCCATCAACAAACCGAAGTCTTGGGTATCACCACAAAATCTGGTCGGGTAACGGGTGTGGAAACGTCACGGGGTAATATTTCCACCTCACGAGTCCTCTGTGCGGTTGCCGGATCAACACCCCGGTTGCTGAATATGGTGGGACTGCGATCGCCCCTCTATATCCATCCCCTGCAAGCAATGGTGAGCGAACCGATGAAAGCATGGCTCGATCCCATCATTGTTTCGGGTAGTTTGCATGTGTATGCAAGCCAGACCGCACGAGGAGAACTGGTGATGGGTGCATCGCTTGACCCCTATGAACTGCATTCCACCCGATCGACCCTCGATTTTGTGGAAGGCTTGGCGGCACATATGTTAGAACTTTTCCCCTTCCTGTCTCACGTCAAAGTGGTGCGGCAATGGGCAGGCATGGCAGACATGACACCAGATTTTGCGCCCATTATGGGAAAAACGGCGATCGACGGCTTCTATTTGGATTCGGGTTGGGGCACTTGGGGGTTTAAGGCAACACCTGTTGCGGGTAAAACGATGGCATACACAGTCGCGAACGATCGCACTCATGAGTTGATTGAAGACTTCTCACTCGATCGCTTCGCTAACTATGCCCTGGTAGGGGAAAAGGGTGCAGCCTCCGTTGGGCATTGAAATGGGGGAGTGGGGAGTGGGGAGTGGGGAGTCGGAATTGAGGAGGGTTTATGGTGCTTGAGGCAGCGATGTTGATGGTCAAAAGTGGCATGGAGCAGACGTTTGAAACTTCATTTAGACAGGCATCGCTCCTCATTGCCTCTATGTCTGGCTATGAATCCCATGAACTCCATCAATGTCTGGAAGTGCCTGGAAAATATTTGCTGTTGGTGAGATGGAACAGGTTAGAAGACCATACTATCGGCTTCCGCGAATCATCCACCTATCAAAAATGGAAGCAGTTGCTTCATCACTTTTATGATCCGTTCCCAGTCGTTGAGCATTTTACAGAAGTCGTTAGTTGGAAGCAGTAGGAGTCCGGCAACCCAATGAAAATCATGACCTGTCCAATTAATGGTGCCAGACCGATTTCTGAATTTGCCTACGGAGGTGAGGTGCGCCCTATGCCCGATCCACAGGCGACGGATGATGCTGTGTGGGCAGATTATGTGTTTAACCGTAATGGTGCGGCAGGTGTGAAGCAGGAGTGGTGGTGCCATACGCCCAGCAATACCTGGTTTTTGGTCGATCGCAATACATTAACCGATGAAATTCTTCGCACCTATCTGTTTGGTGAGGAGGCAGCATGAGTCAACGACTGCCACCTGTTCCGGATGAATGGATCGATCGCACTCAACCCATTGACTTCACGTTTGAAGGCATGGCTTTTCGGGGCTACGCAGGCGATACCATCAGCAGTGCGTTATGGGCTTCTGGACAGCGAGTCTTGGGACGCAGTTTCAAATACCATCGTCCGCGCGGTCTGTTGAGCTTTGCAAATCACGACATCAATACGTTGATGCAGTCCGGGCAAATGTTAAATGTTCGGGCAGATGTCACACCCTTAGAAGCAGGAATGTCGCTCACAGCAATTAACACGGTGGGTGGCGTGATGGGCGATCGTGCCAGCGTGCTCAATTTCTTTTCACCCTTTCTGCCCGTTGGCTTCTACTACAAAGCCTTTCTGGATCAAAAACTCTTTCCCATGTGGGAACGCCTCATTCGCCGTATGACAGGTTTGGGCGCAGGCGATCCATCCACGCCACACATCCGCACGCCTAACCGCTACGACTTTTGTGATGTTCTGGTGATTGGTGCTGGAGTATCCGGGCTGGTAGCCGCACTAGCGGCAGCGGATTCAGGCGCAGACGTGGTGATTGTTGATGAGAATGCGAAAGCTGGCGGATCGGGCAGTTATCAACTAGGTGGTGATGGATCGCGCGCTGAGAAGGTGGATGCATTGCTAGAGGCGATCGCATCGCATCCCAAGATTCGTCTGTACACAGGAACTCAGGCAGCAGGCTATTACGCCGATCATTGGATTCCCTTAGTCGATCGCGATCGACTCTCCAAGATGCGGGCAAAGGCTGTGATTGTTGCCAGTGGTGCCTACGAACAGCCTGCCGTCTTCCACAATAATGATCTTCCAGGCGTGATGCTGGCATCGGCTGCACAGCGATTGATCCATCGCTATGCCGTCAAACCCATGCAACGGGCAGTCGTCTTGGTCGCAAACAGTGATGGGTATCGAGTGGCATTAGATTTGGCAGCGCAGGGTGTAACTGTGATGGCGATCGTCGATCTGCGTCCCACACCAGCGACAACGGATCTCACGCAAAGGGTGCGATCGCAGAATATTCCCATCTTCACAGGACACTGTATTTACGAAGCACGGCAAAATCCAGCCAACGATGGAGTTTCCAGTGCGGTAATTTGTCCATTTGATGGAGATGAGCCGCAACTGGGACAAAAACGGTCGATCGCCTGTGATGGCATCGTGATGAGTGTGGGTTGGGCACCAGCCGCGAATTTGCTCTATCAAGCAGGTGCCAAGATGCACTTTGATGAACACTTACAGCAATTTGTTCCAGACGTTCTGCCTACGGGCATTTTTGCGTGCGGTCGCGTCAATGGAGTGTTTGAGTTTGAGCAGAAAATGGAAGACGGCGATCGAGCTGGCATGGAAGCAGCAGCTTATCTGGGCTTTGAGGCTCTCTTTACCCATTCCAACCCTCTTTCCCCTCCTGAGTGTTCAGAAGTGGTTGAGCGTGAGTGTAAAAGTCTTCAGCCCACACAGCCTGACTCGCTCTACGAGGGACTAGCACTTAAGCTAGCAGCCCCTTTCGGGGGGCGTGGGGGAGTTAGGACCCCACAAGGCGGGGGGACGGGGGGAAGTCCCCCGATCAAAGCTAACAACGAAGCCCAGATGAGTATGCACGGCAGTTTGCCTGAGAGCGCTAGGGGTGAGGGCGAATCCCATCCCTGGGCGATCGTCCCCCATCCCCACGGCAAAAACTTTGTGGACTTCGACGAGGATCTACAACTCAAAGACTTCTACAATGCCGCGCAGGAAGGCTTCGACAACATTGAACTCCTCAAGCGCTACACCACTGTAGGAATGGGACCCAGCCAGGGCAAACATTCCAACATGAATGCACTGCGAATTCTGGCACGCATAACGGGTAAGTCTCCCGGTGAAGTTGGCACCACCACCGCCCGACCGTTTTTCCATCCCGTTCCCCTTTCTCATTTGGCAGGACGTGGATTCACGCCTGAACGTCAAACACCGTTGCACAGCCGCCATACCGCCTTGAACGCCAAATTTATGCTGGCAGGCAACTGGCGACGACCTGAATACTACGCGCAGCCAGGGAAAAGCCGTGAGGAATGCATTCAGGCAGAAGCGATCGCCGTTCGCACACAGGTTGGCATTATTGACGTGGGCACACTGGGCAAGCTGGAACTTTGGGGCACTGATGCGGCTGAATTTCTAGAGCGAGTCTACACCGGACGCTATGCCAACCTGAAAGTTGGGATGTCTCGCTATGCTCTGATGCTCGACGAAACAGGTGTCATCATTGACGATGGGGTGATTGCACGGTTTGGAACTGAACATTTCTACTTCACAACCACAACGTCTGGTGCGGCGAACATTTACCGTGAACTATCGCGTCTAAATACGATGTGGCGTTTAGACTGCGGCATTGTGAATACCACAGGAGCACGATCGGCGATCAATCTAGCAGGACCCTATGCACGTGAGGTGCTTGCCAAACTCACCGATTTGGATTTGTCCAGCGCGGCTTTTCCCTATCTCGGTGTGCGTCAGGCAACGGTCGCCGGGATTCCTGCTTTGCTGTTGCGCGTCGGGTTTGTCGGCGAATGGGGCTATGAAATTCACGTCCCAGCAGATTCGGCGATCGCCCTCTGGGATGCCCTTTTAGAAGCAGGTGCAGACTATGACATCACGCCCTTCGGTGTTGAAGCACAGCGGCTATTGCGGTTGGAGAAAGGGCACTTGATTGTGGGGCAGGATACTGACGGCTTGTCCACTCCGCGAGAAGCTAATTTAGGATGGGCAGTCAAACTGGATAAGCCATTTTTTGTTGGTCAACGAAGTCTACAAAGTATGGCAAAACGTCCAATTAAACATACATTGGTGGGCTTCATACTGGAGCCATTTCAAGGGATGCCGCCACAGGAATGTCATTTAGTGATCGATCGCGGCGATATTGCAGGACGTGTGACCAGTATCGCCTTCAGCCCCTTGCTGCAAAAGTTTATCGGGTTAGCGTATGTGCAACCAGAAGTGGCGAACATGGGCGATCGTATTTCCATTCGCCGTTCTGATGGTTCCCTTATCACTGCCACTATTAGTCCCACACCCTTTTACGATTCTGAAAATCTTCGCCAAAAAGAATCCATCCCCAAGCGTGAGGAAGTTGCGGTATGAAAACGCTTCGCCTGAGTCCAATTCACGACGTACTCCAATCCCTTGATGGATCGTGGCAGGATCTTAATGGAATGCCATCTCTGGTAGCGATGCCGAACGAAGCCGCGATCGCCCCCCACCTAGGCATCGCTGACCTCTCTTGTCTCACTCGCTTTGGGGTCAAAGGCGCAAATGCTGCCGTATGGTTAGAGAGCCAGGGCATTGTCATTCCCGATCGCCCCAATACCTGGAATCCTCTTCCCGATGGTGGCATCATTGCTCGACTTGGTTTAACAGAATTTTTGCTCGAAGACAGTTTGCACAGCCACATTGCACCACAATTGGCGGAAGCGTGTCAGCAACCACCCGCCAAAGTCTATCCCGTCTTGCGTCAGGATGCCGCGATCGTCCTCTGTGGTGCAGACGTGAACGAGCTTCTGCTGCAAATCTGTAGCGTTAACTTTCGCGCTCTATCATTAGTGGAGCGTCCCGTTGTCCTCACGTCAATGGTGGGAGTTACTGTCACGATGATTCCAAGCGATCGCAACGGACAGCCGTTCTATCGGCTTTGGTGTGATGGCACGTTTGGAGTTTATCTCTGGCAGACGTTACTGGCGATCGTGGAGGAGCTAGGAGGAGGGGCGATCGGTGTTCCCAATTCTTGCAACGGAAGCCCTACAGGGCAAGCCGCTTCGTGATCTGTTGCCGCATAGACATCACCACCGACAAACTCAAAGCCTTTGAACTTGATGTCCCCTCCTCATTCACGCAAGCGGTCTAAAATTAGACTTGCAAGTTGCCGCTTTTCCAGATCCGAATGGTGCCATCCCAACTGCTACTGACGAGCGTTTGACTATCGGCGGAGAGGGCGATCGCGGAGACCACTGCGGTCTGTCCTGCAAGTGTCGCCATTTCCTTCCCGGTGCGAGGTTGCCAGAGCTTGAGGGTATCGCTGCCTGTGAACAGCAGTTTGCCATCGGGACTCACTGCAAGTGCAGTGACACGACTGGATTCTGGTTGAAGAGTACGCTTTTCACGTTGAGTCTGTGTACTCCAAAGCTTGACGGTGCCATCCCAACTGCCGCTGATGAGAGTTTTGCCATTGGGTTCAAATGCCAGTGCTGCCACGGTTTGGGCATGCCCTTTGAGTAAGCGGCATTCTCGTCCGGTGACTAGATTGTTCAAATTCACGTCCCAAAGGGCGATCGTGGCATCGCTACTACCGCTGGCGAGCCAGAGACCATCGGGGCTGAAGGCGATCGCTTCGATGCGCCCCGACTGCCCGGAAAGACTGGCAACTTCCCGATTGGTCTCTAAATCCCACAGTTTGATGGGGTCGTAAAGGCTGCCGCTAGCGAGTGTGCGTCCATCTGGACTGAGGGCAAGGCTGAGAACGGTATCGTTATGGAGGGCGATCGCGCCGATTTTCTGTCCAGTTTGCAAATCCCAGAGACGAATGCTTTTGTCAGCACTGCCGCTGATCAACATGTGACCGTCGGCACTCATAGCAAGGCAGGAGACGATATCCAGGTGCCCTGTCAACGTGCGGATGGCTTGTCCGGTTTGCACATCCCACAGCTTGATGGTGGTGCCACTACTGCTTGCCAACACGGGTTCTGTGGCACTCAGGACGTTCCCGTTAGGGTTTGCCAAGCAAAGCGCGTACACCTTTCCTGCACTCAGCAATTGATGCGCACACTGCCAGGATGCCGCTGTGCCAGTTTTGCGGCGTGTTGGCGGTTTGCTTCTGGCTCCGTTTTGCTTAGGAGCTTGCTTGGAAGGCGATGGCGCGATCGCCTGAGCCAGTGCCTGAACAGCGGCAGAGGCAGCCGATCGCAACGTGGCGGGCGCTGGGGTAGGCTGTGACAGGATGGCGATCGGCGTTGGTTGTGTAAGCTGAGCTACCGCAAGCAAGGATTCATCCCTTGCTTGCGGCAGCAGTTTCTCTGGCAGCAACCCATCTAGCTCGCGCAAAACCTCTGTTGCAGTCTGATAGCGTCGATTCACGCCAGGTTCCAGAAGGCGATCGAGGATGCGTCCCAGTTGTTCACTAACAGAGACTGTCAGGTATTTGCGCCAAATCCAGGTGTGATCGCTCGTATCAAACAAATCAAAGGGCGATCGCTGCGTCAGTAAATGAATACAGGTCACACCCAAACTAAATAAATCGCTGGCAAATACCGCCTTACCCCGACTTTGCTCCGGTGCAAGATATTCTGGACTGCCGATCGTCGTCCCAGTGCTCATGAATGCTGTACCTGTCGCTGCCTTTGCCGCGCCAAAATCTACCAGCGCCAGTCGTCCTTCGGCGCTCCCAGTCTGGTGTTCAGAGCGCTGCATCTCGTTGAGCAGGCGACTGGCATTTGCTACCAGGTGTTGCCGCTGCACAACGGGCAAAGCCGTGTAGCTGGCGAACTGTGCTGCAAACTGCTGCCAATGAGTGTAGGCGGCGATCGACAGCTTTCTAGGCGGTTGCGCGAAACCATCGCTGAGTCGATCGCTAAACCGTCGATCGCTCACAAAATCGTTGTACCCGTGCGCTGCCTCCAGCGAGAGCGCCTGGAGTAGTGCCTGCCACTCCTGCTGCACGGGGATGGACTCACTCGATCGTCCACTCGCCATGCGAATAATGTTGGCGGGCTTGATATCGCGATGAATGACATTGTGAGCATGAATAAACTCCAGCGTTGGTAAAAGCCCGACCAACACTGACTGCACCTGTAGCTCTGTAAAAACGCCCTGTTCGTGCAGCAACTCCGCTAGATTTTTGCCATTGACAAACTCTTGCACCAGATATTGCTGTCGTTCCTGACTGAAGTACGCCAACAGCGCTGGAATTTGGGGATGATTGCCCAACTCTTCCAGCCGCATTGCTTCGCGTTCAAAGAGCTGAACGGCTTTTTTCAAATGCTGTGCGTCCTGATTGACAGGCAGGAATTGCTTGATGACACAGTGCGGCTTGGACGGCTTATCTTCATCGATCGCCAGAAACGTTCTGCCAAAGCCCCCCTGACCGATCGGCTTGAGCGATCGATAGCGATCCTTCAGCCGTAGTTTGGCACCACAATGACGGCAAAGCTCCGCACTATCTCGATTTTGAGGCTTCCGACAATCGGGATTGAGGCAGTAGCTCATAGCAACGGAGCAACCAGCAACTAGATGCTTATGATAAGCGTTTAAGGGAGCTTGTGAGAGGAGAGGAGTAAGGAGTCAGAAGGTAGAAATCAGGAGTCAGGGTCAGAAGGGGTCAGGGAAGCAAAGGAACAGAAGGGATACACAAAACTCACGGTCAACCGCAAGTGGTCAGCTCCAACTCAACACTCAAAACTCTCTTCCCACTCCCCACTCCCGTTCGGCTGAGCGCTCACGTCGAAGCCTACTCCCCACTCCCCACTCCCCACTCCCCACTCCCCCACGGCCCCATACCGCGCCTCTACCTCCACTCCCAGCATTGCCTGATTGGTTAGCCATGCCCACATCTGATCGCCCAGGCAGAAGTGCCACCATTCATTGGGGTGTTGCTGAAAGCCTGCGGTAAGCATGATCGATCGCAGCAGTTGTCGGTGTTGATGATAGAGGCGATCGTGCGGATCATCGCTGGCGGCAAAGTAGTCTGGGTAGGAGCGGGGCGAGAGTTCATCAATGGGAGAACCCATGTTGATTTCCTGCCCGTTCTCATCCACCAGAGTGACATCCACTGCGCCACCTGTGCTGTGGGGTGGGGGTGTAGTAGGGTTATGACTTGGCGCTGCCCAAAATTCATAGACCAACTCCAAAAGCATTTCGCGCTGCGACTCGGTAAGCTGCTCAACCTGTAAGTCTTTTGCGTGAGCAACGTCTTGCAGCGTATAGTCCACCATGAATTGCTGTACCGCGATCGGACGATAGGCATCAAAGACCTGAATCCGCCAGCCCGGATGCCGCGTCTGCAAGCTTTCCTGAGCCTTCATCAAGTGATTGAGAACGCCTTCACGCAGGTAAAAGGGCGACTTGCTACCGTAGGGTGCGCCCAGGTTTTTGTAGGGATGGGGCGATACGAACGCAAACAGCGTCTCAGGAATGGGTAGCAGCGGTTCGCCGCACTCGACGATCGCAACGTGCTGGTAGGGTTTCATAGAAGCTTACAGTCCGTCTCGTTCCAACGGTTCAGGCTGCGATCGCTGTGGCACCGGATCATAACCACCGGGATGAAACGGATGGCAGCGGCAAATCCGTCGGGCAGCTAACCAACTTCCCTGTAAGGCACCAAAGCGATCGAGAGCCTCTAGTGCGTACTGTGAACAGGTTGGCTGAAACCGACACGTCGGCGGAAAGAGCGGCGAAAGCAACACTCGATAGCCACGAATAAGCCCCATTAGCAAGAGTTTCATACTGCCAGTTTAGCGCGGCAAAGGTGTAGGAACTTTGTGAAGCAGCAAAATCGCTCTGAATGCCTATTGTCAACCTCTGTCCTGTCTGCTTTGCTGCGCTGTTGGGTTGAGTAAGCGATCGCCTACGATAGATTTAAGCCTACAGCCGATGGAAAAAAGTAGTATGCAAATCACAGTTAACATTCCTGATGACGTTGCTCAGCGATTAGACCTAGCAGGGGGTAGTCTTTCCCGTCGGCTCCTAGAGGTGATTATTGCTGATGCCTACCGCTGTGGCAAAGTGAACACAGCAGAAGTGCGTCAAATACTGCAACTGTCATCTCGCCTTGAGACGCACGCATTCTTGAAGCAGATGGGCGTTTATCTCAATTATGACGAAGCTGAATTAGAAGACGATTTGCAAACTCTGAAGGCATTTAGAGCGCAATGATTGTCGTCTCTGATACGTCTCCGCTCTGTTACTTACTGCTGATTAACCAGATTGACGTACTTCAGACTCTCTACGATGTTGTCATCATTCCTCAAGCAGTCGCGAATGAATTAAGTGCGCCTCAAACGCCATCGTTTGTCAAAAATTGGATGGCGCATCCTCCCAGTTGGCTACAGATACAGTTAGCTGAACCGCTTCAGAATATTGAGTTGAAAACGCTTGATCCTGGTGAGCGAGAGGCAATTGTTCTCGCCGAGCAATTGAACGCTGATTTAGTGATTCTGGACGACAAAGCAGCAAGACGAATCGCAGAAGAACGGGGACTAAGAATGATTGGGCTTCTGGGTATTGTGAAAGACGCTGCCAGAAGTGGCTTACTGGATTTAGAGACGACGTTTGAACAGTTGAGAGAGGCTGGTTTTTGGGTTGCGCCAAGACTACTAGAGCAATTGCTGACAGGGGATGAGCCATCGGAATGAAGTGTGTAACAGCAGCAGTTGAGCCGGACGTTAGCCAACTTTATTTAAGGCACCGAAGCGATCGACTGCCGCCAACGCATACTGCCCTCCGATCACTCTAGAGGTTGGATTAACGCTTCGGGAAGTGGTATGTCCTAATGTTCGTTGTCAGGAATGTTGAGTTCGTTCTTCAATACTTATCCATAGGCTACTAGCAAGCGCATTAGCCCCATATAGTTAGCCATTTACAGTGCTAATGTACTTAGAGGAACATCTAGGACATCTAGCTGGTGGTGTCGGTCGTCTAGAATCCCAATCGTAGCCACACTAATTACAAATCATTTTTCCATACCATGAATTGGGATCATGACTATCACGCAATAGCTTAGCAGCCACACCGATTACAATGCCAGCTATGGGAATTAACCAAGGGCCCATACGTTACCTCAACTTGAATAAAATATTATTTTGGCTTTCCTGCGGTTACACCGTGAACTCAGGAGCGCCGTCTGCCTGCTGGTCGTCAATCTGCTTTATTCTACCCATCAGTCCTCAACTTCTAGCGTCTCATACGCTTACTCTGTCTTAACAATGGTCATGGTGAAGATGCGATGGGTTATTGGGCTTCGCGCTTTGACTGCTGAAACTCCAAAATCTCGGAGTACAGACTTGCCACCGATGCTTGTCCAAACAGCTCATCCTTGCGTTTGAGGTGATCGCCACTTCCTAAATGACAAGCTGCCCAAAATCGAGCTACCTGCGATGGCTCCATGTGCGACAGCAAAACCTGTAACCCTTCCTGTAAAACCTGTTGCCCATTCTTTACTTGGATCATCAGTACTCATCTTGCAATTCGAGGAAAATCTTGGGTTAGGCACTAATTTGTTTGCTTGTCGTCTATCTGCCCTATTCTAGCCATCAGTCCTCAGTCTCCTGCCTCTCATGCGCGTACTCTGTCTTAGCAATGGTCATGGTGAAGATGCGATCGCCCTTCGTATTTTGCGCGAACTTCAGCAACAGCCCACACCACCAGATCTAACCGCACTGCCGATCGTTGGCGAAGGGTACGCCTATACCAACAGCGGCATTCCCCTCATTGGCTCCGTCAAAGCCATGCCCTCTGGCGGATTCATCTACCAGGACGGACGACAGCTTGCACGCGACATCCGGGGTGGCTTACTCCAACTCACCCTCGCACAACTCCGCGCCATCCGCGCCTGGGCAACCACCATAGAGACGCAGAGACGCAGAGTTACGACTTCCCACTCCCCACTCCCCACTCCCCACTCCCTCATTCTTGCAGTCGGCGACATCGTGCCACTTCTCTTTGCCCGCCTCAGTGGACTTCCCTACGCCTTCGTGGGCACCGCAAAGTCTGAATACTACCTGCGCGATGAGAATGGCTGGCTGCCCCGTGCTTCCTGGTGGGACGATCGCATCGAACGCTGGACAGGCTGTATCTTTCAACCGTGGGAGCGCTGGCTGATGAGCCATCCCAACTGCAAAGCAGTGTTTCCCAGAGACACGATCACGGCAATGAGCCTTAAACGGCAGGGCATTCCAGCGTTTGACCTGGGCAACCCGATGATGGATGGGTTGGAGTGGGAAGAGGGAAAGGATAAAGGCTTAAGGATGAAGGATAAAAATGAAGCTTTAGCCTTTAGCCTTTCTCCTTTAGCCTTAACGATCGCTCTCCTTCCTGGGTCGCGTCCGCCTGAAGCGTATGCCAATTGGGAAACGCTTTTGCAAGCGGTGAATGGGATGATTGCTCAAATGCCGCGCTCATTGACGTTCTTAGCGGCGATCGCGCCTGGGCTGGAAGCAGAAGCGCTGCACAAAGCGTTGATGGCGTATCGCTGGCAGCAGGTGGCAGAAGATACTTATACGGTTAGTTTGGGCGATCGCAAATCGACGCTAACGCTAGCGCAACAGCGGTTTGCTGAGTGTTTGCATCGAGCGGATGTGGCGATCGCGATGGCAGGCACCGCAACGGAACAGTTTGTGGGATTGGGTAAACCTGCGATCACAATTCCAGGAAAAGGACCCCAGTTCACGCCTGCTTTTGCTGAAGCGCAAACTCGTCTTTTAGGTGCGTCAGTCATGCTGGTCAAGGAACCCGATCGCGTTGCGGCTGTCATCCAATCCTTACTGCAAAATCCCGATGCGCTGCAAACGATCGCTGAAAATGGTCGCCGTCGCATGGGCGCACCGGGAGCCGCCAAACGGATTGCTCAATGCTTGATGGAGCTACATGTACCGCGAAACGCTCTTTAGGCAGAATAAGTTCCAGTATTCTGGAGGTTGATGCTCACACGTTAACCACCATGAAGATTACTCGCTGCCTTCACGCTGCACTGCTGGTTTCAGATTTGGAACGATCGGAACATTTCTACGGCTTGGTGCTGGGGCTAGAGAAAGTCGATCGCGTGCTCCGCTTTCCTGGAGCCTGGTATGAAGTGGCTGGTTTTCAGATCCATTTGATTGTTGCCGCTGCGTTCACCACTGAACTGGACAACCCCGAAAAATGGGGACGCAATCGCCACATTGCCTTCTCGGTTGCCAGCTTAGAGGCGGCGAAAGAACAACTCATTGCGCACAACTGCCCGCTGCAAATGAGTGCATCGGGACGCGCAGCACTCTTCACCCAAGACCCCGACGGTAATGTGATTGAGTTGGGCGAGGTTTAGTGGTGTGGCTGATCACGTTCTCATCCAGAGTGGCGCGATCGCCATTCGTCTCATGCAGGACGACGTACAAGATTATCAGTTAGTGGCGAAATGGTTAACCAATCCGGCAGTGCTGGAATGCTGCGGAGGGAGAGACAGTCCCTATCCCTTAGCAAAGGTACTGGCGAAGTACAAACCACGAGTCCTCGCAAAAGAGTGCGTAGTGCCATGTTTTGTGCTGTACCGTGCGTTAGCGATCGGCTATTTGCAGTACTACAGCCTGACAGATGCAGATAAACAGGAGTACGGCGACTACGGCGTTGGTGAAAGCGCTACGATCTATGGTGTTGATCTCTTTATTGGCGAGACAAGTTACTGGAATCAAGGCATTGGCACCCAAACGCTATCAACTGCTTTGACCTATCTTTTTGAACACCTGCAAGCTGACAAGATCGTAATTGACCCGCGCGTCAGCAACACCCGCGCTATTCGATGCTACGAGAAATGTGGCTTTAGCAAAGTCAAACAACTGCCTGAACATGAGCTGCACGAGGGCATTTATGAGGATAGCTGGCTCATGGTGGCGGATCGATCGCGCCAAATCTCATGAGAATTATTGCGTATCTCTATAGCGATCCACTGTTAGAACCCACGCCCGATAGCAATCTGTGGGGTTGGGACATTGATCGCGTCTACCAAGATTTGGCAATAGCGGCAGTGTCCAAAAAAGGGGGCGCGATCGTCCGTCAGCAGTGGCAGCAGCTTTTAGACGACTGTCAGGCAGAACCAAGCGCTTATTTGCTCATTCGGCGCGTTGAAGAATTGGGTGATTCTGTGCAGGCAGTGGGCGATCGTCTGGTTGAACTGGAAGCGTTGGGCATTCGTCTCATTGTGACGGAGCAAGCAACCAGCACAATGCATCCTGCCTTAGCCGATCAACCCATTCTAAAGGGCGCAGACTTACAGGCAGCTTTACTCAAGCTGTTGCAGCAAGTACAGCGCGAACAACGAAGCCGTCGCATTCGTCAGGGACACGCCCAGAATCGCGTCAAGGCATTGCCACCACCGGGGAAAGCGCCTTATGGCTATCGGCGCAGCCAAAGTCGCTATGTGGTCGATCGCAGTACGGCTCCAGTGGTCAAAGATTTTTTCGAGCAATTTTTGCTCTACGGCTCGCTTAACGGTGCCGTGCGTTACTTGGCGAAACGGTACGGTAAAAAAATTGCCGTCTCAACTGGGCATCGCTGGCTGAACAATCCCGTCTATCGGGGCGATCTGGCATACCAGAACGGCGAACTGGTCAGCGATACGCATGACCCCATCATCTCAAGGGACGAAGCTGCTCAGGTCGATCGCCTACTCAGACGCAATCGCCAGTTACCCCCTCGGACTGCCAGCGCACCGCGTTCCTTAGCAGGCTTAGTCGCGTGCAGTGAGTGCCGCTCGCCCATGACCGTTACCCGTGTCTCTGCTCCACGTCGCGATCGCGAGTACCTCTATCTGCGACCAACCGGATGTACCCGAACACCCAAGTGCGGGGCGATCGCCTACGAAGCCATCCTTCAGCAGACGATTGAGCGCATTTGCGAAGATCTCCCTCGCGCGGTAGCCGATGTTGATCTACCGGATGTGGGCACACTAAAACAGGGTATTGGTGGTGCGATCGCTGCCAAGCAAGCCATCCTGTCCCAACTGCCTCCACTGGTTACTAGCGGTGTTTTAGATCAAGACACCGCTGACCTCCGTGCTTATAAGCTACGCACTGAAATTGCTGTTCTGCAAGGCAAACTGGCACAACTGCCGCCAGTCAATTTGCAGGCGATCGCCCAAACTGTATCCATCCCCCAATTTTGGCTCGACCTTTCCGAACCCGAACGCCGCTTCTATTTCCGCGAATTCATCCGTCAAATTGAACTGATCCGCCACGCGGAAATGTGGAAACTGAAGTTGATCTTTATTTTTTAGAGATGGAAAGAAACCAGGTTTCTGGACGTAACCTGGCTGTCCAATCGATGTTCTCCCTTGAGAAACCCGGTTTCTGCTCCCGACTCCCTACCCCTTACAAGGAGAACTCCCTTGCCGCGTCTCATTCGCCAAGTGCAACCACCGCTGGAATTTATTCCGCCTCAGCTCAACATGACGGTTGTAAGAGTGTTGCAATGGCTATTGCCACTGATCATGCGATCGCGAACCGCGATTAGCCGAGTCGAAGCAGACAATGTGGAGGTTTTAGTTGACCTTTACCGTCAGTTTCAAGCAGGTAAAATCCGCTTTTTACTAGCGTTTCGGCATCCTAGCGCTACTGACCCCTTTGTGTTGGCATACCTGCTGGCTCGCCTCGTACCCAAAGTCGCTCGTCAGCGGAGAGTGGCGCTACAGCAACCACTGCACGCCCATTTTATGTACGATCGCGGCATTCCGCTCTGGGCTGGTGCGCTGATGGGTTGGCTCTATTCGCGTTTAGGCGGCACTCCCATTCATCGTGGCAAGGTCGATCGCGTCGGCTTGCGCTCTGCTCGTGATTTATTTGCAAACGGCGCTCTCCCGATGGCAGCAGCTCCCGAAGGTGCCACCAACGGTCATACTGAAATCGTGAGTCCGCTGGAACCAGGGCTAAGCCAACTCGCCTTCTGGTGCGTCGAAGATTTACACAAAGCCAATCGCCCTGAAACGGTGCTCGTGGTGCCGATCGGCATTCAATATCGGTACATCACGCCGCCCTGGAAGGCAATCGATCAACTTTTGACCACATTGGAAGCAGATACAGGCTTAGCTGTCAGCACCCCTCGTAGTGCTGATGCTGCAACAGAATCCGTTCTTTACCAGCGGCTCTACCGTTTGGGTGAACACTTACTTTCGGTGATGGAACAGTTCTACAGCCGCTTTTATCATCAGACTCTGCTGACGGTAAAAGAGGGTAGCACAGCACCGCCACCAGACCTTGCCGCACCTGTTTCCCATGCAAAATTTGCCACGCGCCTCAAGGCGTTGATGGATGCAGCGCTAACGGTCACAGAGCAATATTTCAACTTGCAGCCAAAAGGCAGCGTCATCGATCGCTGTCGTCGGTTAGAGCAAGCAGGCTGGGACTACATTTATCGCGAAGACCTGAAGCCGATCGAGCAAGTGTCGCTGTTAGAACACGGGTTGGCTGACCGTGTTGCCGAAGAAGCGGATTTACGCCTTTGGCACATGCGCCTTGTCGAAAGTTTTGTCGCTGTCACAGGTAAGTATGTGCTTGAGAAGCCTACTGTCGAGCGGTTTGCTGAAACAACCTTACTCATGTGGGATATGGTTGCCCGCATTAAAGGTCAAAGCCCGTTCGATCGCCCCAAACTCGGCAAGCAAAAGGCTGTTTTGACGCTTGGGCAACCGCTTTCAGTATCCGATCGCTGGCAAGACTACGAAGGCAGCCGACGCAGCGCAAAGCAAGCCGTTGCCACCTTGACACAAGACCTGCAAACCGCACTAGAACAAATGGCGATCGCTGAAGACAAATGAGGGATCGGGAGTCAGAAGTCAGACTTCGGCGTGAGCGCTCAGCCGAACAGCGCTTAGTCGAACGAGGGCAGGGGAGGCAACTCAAAACTCAAAACTCAAAACTTCCCCTCTATCCCCTCATCCCCTTATTTCTCTACTTTGCCGTTTCTTTCGCTTCGGGTGATTTTGGCTTGCTACCCGAATTACGTACGTTCATAACCTTGCCCAGTAAATCAAACCAAAAGGGCGCACCCATTGAAATCGCAAGACCGCTAACAATCCAGCCCGTTAAAAGCTTGAGCAAGTCAATCGGCTTTGACACAATCAGTTGAAGAATTGTGGAACCATTTAAAGCTTCTGGCTGATTAGAAAAAGCTGCACAGGCAGGGCTGTTCGCTGTTGGCGAACTTGGTTGACAATCAAACTGTCTGACCAAATTTTCTGGTTTCCAACCAACAGGAAGCGAGAGGTCTTTGAGTGCGGCATCAGTTTGTTGCTTGACTGCTTCAAGGTCTAGGCTATTCGGTGCCGATGGATCTCGATTTGGAGCTACTTCTGCTGCTTTGTCGATAATGACTTTGCGCAGATTCTCATCATTTGAGAGGCGGTTGACAATATAGAAAGAATCCGAGTTTGTAGCACCTGCCAGCACTAAGCCGATTAAGAGTGCCACACCTTTTGCATTTCGTTTATAAACGCCAGAAGCGCGTTCCATTGAGCGATCGAACCAGGTTTCTACTTCCACACGAAACTGATTGAGATCATGGCTGGATTGCTGTACTTTAGACTGCGCTCGTCTAGCAAGAATGACAAAGCTTTCTTTGACCGAGTTTGGCAGTTTTCCTAACGCCTCCTGAATGGTTTTGTACGTTTGATAGTTGTCATAAACTGAGCGATCGGCATTTGTTAACCCTAATTTGACAAAAACAATGTTGATGACCGCATAACGCTGCTCGTTGCTCAGTGCTTCTAGACTTCTGGTGAGCATCCGCATCCGTTCATCGCCGCCAAATTGATTAAGCACTGCACTCAAAAGCTGTTGCCGTTGTTCTGCACCCAGTTGACCCAACGCGGCATGAATGGTTCGTTTCTGTTGCTTCAGCAAGTTGATTTGCGGATTCAATCTAGCTCGATAGATTTTGCGCCTACGATCGGTTAACTGCTTTTCAACGCTCTTAAATACATCTGGCGCGATCGCCAAGAACTGCTCCTCAACTGCCTCAGGATACGTCTGCACAATCTCCTTCTCGATCGCCTCTGGATACGCATCCAGTAGTTCTTGCTCAAGTGCAGGATTTATCTGTGCTTCCAGTGGTGGTGCCTCTAATAGAAGCGATGCGTATGATTGTGAGACTTCTTGATAGACAGTACTGCTTTCATCAACTAACTGAGCCATTTCAGATAAGCTTGGACGTAACCCACCCGACAGTATTGCTCTTTCATTCTTCTCCCCAAAAAGGCTCAACTTAAACGCTCTCAAGCGCTTTGAGAAGTAGAGAGAATTTTCACCGCTAGTTAAAGGCGCTTCAGCTATAGGGACTTCAGATTGAGACGTTTCAAAGGCAGCTTCAGATTGAAGCAACGTAGAATCACTGGAAGGTGTCGCTGCTTCGACAGTGGAAGCCCCAGCTTGAGCAGTTGGTAGCGGATAGTTGGCAATATAAGCATCAAGACTTTCGCCCATGCGCTCGACGCAGGTCGCTAATGTTGTTTCTTCAGTTTTAAAGTCATTGAGAATATCGCTGTACTCTTCTAAAAGCACCGCAAAGTTAGAATCACTGCTTAAATCTTTCTTGGCTTTCTCAGCAATTGTTCTAATTCTGCCTTTTTCCCAATCGCTAACGGGAGCTGCATCAGTTTGCACCCCAAAGCTTCCCACAATTCGAGTCGCAAATTTTTCTAGTCTTACTTCAACAAGCTTTCTAACCAGGGTTGCCAATCCTAATCGCTCTAGCAAAGAAGTTGAAAATGTTTCCGAAGCAATGTAGGAGGGTCCTGAGGATTGGTGAGCGCCAAAGGCTCCTTTTCGATTGCCAGGAATCAACCAGCGAGTAATTTCTCTTGCGCCCTTGGCAATGAAACTTTTTGATACTTGATTGATGTTTTTAAGCAGCGGATCGTCATAGAGTTTACTCACCAGATTTCTAACTTCTTCTTCTTCTGGAGTCCCACTACCGCCCGCAAGAAAAACCTCGATCGCGTCCCTTAGATGCTTTGCCCGCCACTGAAAGAGAGTTGTTAATAACTCTTGTAGCTCTGATGCAAGCAAGCTAAGAATTAAATAGATGAACATCAAGCCGATCGCTAGATCCAAAACAAGCGGTAAACCCATAAAGACTGACCCCGATAGTGAGAGAAACAATTCAAACCCCAGTGCTGGTGCAGTGCAATGGGCGAATGAGCAAGAGTACTATACAGTTGTATTTAAGAGTTGCCTCTTTACTTAAACAAAACTTAGTTGAGCACTCTTTCTGTAGAAAGCCATTGCTACAGGTAAATGCTTTGTGATAGTTCTAAGGAGCGTGGATTAAATAAAACCGACAAATTGTTTGTAGGTAGGGGCGCACAGCCGTGCGCCCCTACGGAAAACGCCGAGGTGATTAAATTCTTGTTCCTAAGCCAGTTCCGCCTGATAACTCGTTTGCAAGAAATTGACGAGCCAATCTTTGGCATGATACGTGGCGCGACAATCGTCCTCATTGTAGGTGAGGATCGCGTCCAGGTAAGCCCGATCGCCCGTCGAGAGCCATTGAGCGTACCAGTAAATCGATTGGGCACCATTGGCGTTTGGATCGCGCCAGTCAAAGCCTAGCCAGCGAGCGATCGGCTTGAGGGCATAGCTTTCGACTGGCAGCGTCACCATACGCGTAACCCGCTCGTGCAGATCGACGAAGCGGGTTAGTAAGGGACGTATGCGTTGAGGTGGTGTGCCATAGAGCTTGGCGAGTCGCTCAACCGTCTGAACTTCAAAGGGGCAAAAGTGAAAGACAGGAGCGGTAGGATATTGCCAAACCAGGTCGAGGAACTGATGCCATACAAGGGCTTCGTCTTCAGGTCGTTCGGCAAGCAGGGGATAAAAGGTTTCGGTTTGGGACGGGCGATCGACCACCAGCACGCCATGCAGGTAAACCAAATTCAACGCTGGCTCGGCTTCAATGTCGAAATAGAGTTCCACCGGAGCGGTTGGCACTTCTTCCAGCAGGCTAGTATGCGCTAAGCTCTCAATCAACAGCGCTCGATTGTGCAGCGTCGATCGCGCCTGACGTACCAGTTTAGAAGCGGTTTCACTACCAAAGCCCGGTAGCGGTGCAAGGTGAGCGACGTTTGTTTCTGTCACTGCTTTCACAGTTGTCAGGTTGAGTGCCTGAAGTTGCAGATAGCGACTGGGCGTTACGCCAGGTAAAAGAGATAGGTGCTGCTCGGCTTTAGCGATCGCATAGCAATGTCCAAACCAATGACACAGACTACAGCGATTGCGGGCAATAAACACCTCTGGTGCGTCGGGCTGTGACAGCACCTGGATACATTCATCTAAAATCGTCTGCATCCGAGGCAGCATCTCCCACAGGTCTACGGCATAGGCACCGCGATCGCGTAGCATCAGCCATGCCGTTTCTGCCCAAGCACCCTGCACCTGCGCCAGCACCAGCATGTGAAACGCTGTGACGATCTGGTACTCCAGCTTCGGGCGCTTGCCTAACTTAATTTCAGTCGGTTCATACAGCCAGTCGCCAAAATGCGATTCCCCTGGTCGCTTCACTAGCAAATCAGGATTGCTGACCAGCGTGACACCCTGGAGTCCTTCTGCCATCAACACACCCTGATAGATGCGCTCTACTCCTTGCTGCATCAGTGCTAAGGTGGCTTGTGCGCCTGCCTCCCAGTCTCGTGCAGCATAGCGGGGCTGACGAATCTCTTGATCGGCTAGGAGCGATCGTTGGTTGCTCTGGCTATCTTGTAACAGCTTGAGCAGATAATCGCTGGGTGGATCTCGCTGGCTGCGATCGCCGTACAGATCCAGAAACGCCCGTCGGCTACAGCGCTGATAGTTAAGTAGCAGTTCAGCATTCAGTAACATGCTTTCAAGCTAACAGGATTTGTTCAGAACGATAGACATCAACGGTTAATCAATTGAGAGTGCCACACGATAGCAGGGGAAGAAGTGCTGTATAGCTATCTACATCTAAAAGCTAACCATGCTTTTGCTTTTTACCCTTTCCTGCCTACAAGCGACCTCAAGCACACCTGCTAGAATGCTAACGCTTTGTCCTACCAGTACGTTACCATGACAGGCATTTTTGCTCCCCAAGTTTTTCCGGCTCAAGCTTCTCTTGCAAGCCATCGCACACAATTCCCTGGTTTAACAAACAAAGCATATTTTAACTACGGCGGACAGGGTCCGCTGCCGCAATGTGCGCTGGAGGCAATTCAGCACTCCTACGCTCAAATCCAGCAGTTGGGTCCGTTCTCAAGCCGGAGCTACGACTGGGTTGTGGAAGAGGCGGCGCAAACGAGAGCGGCGATCGCGGCTGCACTGGGCACCACGTCTCAAACTATCACGCTAACGGAGAACGTGTCCGCAGGCTGCAACATTGCGCTGTGGGGCATCGATTGGCAGCAAGGCGACCATCTACTGCTTTCCGACTGCGAACATCACAGCATCCTTGCCTCTGTGCAGGAGCTTCAGCGGCGCTTTGGGATCGAAGTGTCTACCTGTCCACTGCAAGAGACGCTGAATGGGGGCGATCCGGTAGCAGTGTTGGCGCAACATCTGCGATCGAACACGCGTCTTGTCGTCCTCAGCCACATCCTTTGGAACACAGGACAGTTGCTTCCGTTAGCAGACATGACGGCGGTTTGTCACAGTTATCCCAGTCTCCAGCCCATGCGAGTGCTCGTTGATGCGGCTCAATCGGTGGGTATGGTGCCCCTCAACCTGGACGAGCTAGCGGCAGATTTCTACGCCTTTACAGGACACAAATGGTGGTGCGGTCCCGAAGGCTTGGGTGGGCTTTACGTGCGCCCAGAAGCGCTAGACGCGTTGCATCCCACCTTTGCAGGTTGGCGGGGCATTACCGTCGATCGCGCCGGACATCCCACAGGATGGAAGCCAGATGGACAGCGCTACGAAATGGCAACCTCTGCCTATCCACTCTATGGCGGACTCAGAGCCGCGATCGCCCTCCATCAGCAGTGGGGCACGGCTCAAGAACGGTATCAACGCCTTCAAGCTCTTGGTCGATTACTCTGGCAGCAGTTGGTTGAGTTGCCTGGTGTGCGCTGCTTGCGATCGAAACCACCAGAAACAGGGTTGGTCTCGTTTCAGCTACCGGGTAAGTCTCATAGCCAATTAGTGAAGTTTCTAGAGGCAAATGGCTGCATGATTCGCGTGATTCTTGAACCGGATTGCGTTCGCGCCTGTATCCACTACTTCACGTTGGCATCAGAGATCGAGCAATTAGTGGAAGCCATTCGACAGTTTACGTAGGCGCATCATTGCATATGGCAAAAAGCAGGATGCTAATTGATTTGGCATAACATCACCAGAGTCTTTAACACCCCAAGTTTACGATCGATGTTATTTTCAAAAACTAGGTCAATTATGGCGCTTAAGAGGCATAGCCGTTGATACCGCGCTCTTACTCAGATGGATGGGCTGTATGGCTGGATTGCCGTCATCCAGAAGTTAGGCTAGCGTTGTCTGGTAGTGCTTGGCTGCTGCCAACGCTGTGCGATCGTCCACACCCTCCTGTATGCCCAAACCAATTCTTTATATTGCAATTACCAATCACGGGTTTGGACACGCCACCCGTGCTGCATCTGTTGCGGCTGAAATCCAGCGGTTGTGCCCTGACATTCTGATTATTTTGGTGACCACAGCACCGCGCTGGCTGCTAGAGGCTTACATCCAGACGGACTTTATTCACCGTCCTAGAGGCTTTGATGTCGGCATTTTGCAAACCGATAGCGTCACGATGGACAAACCTGCGACGCTGGAACGGCTGCAACAGCTACGATCGCAGCAAAACAGTCTGATTGCCTCTGAGGTGAACTTTATCAAGCAGAACCGGGTGGGGTTGATTCTGGCAGACATTCCGCCGCTGGCAACGTTATTGGCAAAAGCAGCCCAGGTGCCCTGCTGGATGATGAGCAATTTTGGCTGGGATTTTATCTATCGTCCCTGGGGCGGCGAGTTTGTAGAGATGGCAGATTGGATTGGCGAATGCTTTAGCAAGTGCGATCGCCTCTTTCGCCTACCACTGCACGAACCGATGAGCGCCTTTCCTGTCGTGACGGATGTGGGGCTAACTGGTGGCACTCCGCGTTACAGCGTTGAACAGCTCCGAGAGACGTTTGGCTTGAAACCTGACCCCGATCGCACCGTACTCATGACCTTTGGCGGCTTAGGCTTGAACGCTATCCCCTACCAAAACCTGGAGCGGTTTGCGGATTGGCAGTTTGTGACGTTTGATCGCAACGCGCCCGATCTGCCAAATCTGATCAAAATTACTGACAATCACTATCGTCCCGTCGATCTCATGCCCGTTTGCGGACGGCTACTCTCGAAACCGGGCTACAGCACCTTTTCGGAAGCCTGTCGGTTGGGTACGCCGATCGTCTCCATCACCCGCGATGATTTTGCCGAAGCTGCCGTTTTGCTGGATGGCATTCAGGATTACGTACCGTCTCAAATTCTCACGCCCACTGAGTTTTTTGACGGCGATTGGGACTTTTTGCAGCAACCGTTACAGCCCGCGCGATCTCAGCCCGTGATCACGGACGGCAATCAGGATATTGCTCAAGCGGTGATCAACTACCTGATGACGGGAGTAGGGAGTAGGGAGTAGGGAGTAGAGTGGGAGGGTAGAGATGCTGCCGATGCATAGAAAATAGGGTTGAGCATGACGACGGACGTAATTAAGCTGGATCAATTTTTGAAGGTAGCGGGCGTTGTGCAGTCTGGAGGGCAGGCGAAGCTGCTGATTCAGGCGGGTGAAGTGAAGGTGAATGGCACGATAGAAACCCGACGGGGACGCAAACTCGTGTTGGGCGATCGCGTCTCCACAATGGGCGACACCTTCAACGTCGATCCTTCAACGCTCCAACCCTCTAGCGCTGATGGGCAAAGCCCCTGGGCATGAACTCTTCCGACTCCCGACTCCCGACTCCCGACTCCCCAATCTATGTACTCATGTTCATAGACGTGGACATTTTCTGTAAATCGAACCGATAATTCTCAATGACTGGGTTCGCCAACAGTTGGTCGCAGAGGCGATCGAGTTGCTCACGAGCAGCCTCTTCACTGGCAGCATTCAAGGTTAATTCAATATACTTACCGATTCTGATTTGTGTCACATTCTCATACCCCATGTGCTTCAGCCCAGACTGCACGGCTGTTCCGGCTGGGTCGAGAACCGACGGTCGCAGAGTAACATAGATTTGAGCCTGATAGGTCTGATTCACCTTCACTTCCTGTAATGCAGTTGGCGTTATTCATGCTACCGCTTGTTAGCCGTTAGTCGTTAGTTTCAAAAATCCCTCTGCTCCTCCGCCTTCCCTACCGCTCACTCCTCACCCCTCTTACCTCTCCTCCTCATGAAAGTCAGTCGTACCCGTAGCCAGGAACGGATTATCAGCATCCTCAAACACCTCGATCGCGCGATTTCCGCGCAAGATCTGTTCGTTGAACTGCGAAATTGCGATCAGGCGATGGGGTTGGCGACGGTATATCGGGCGTTGGAGGCGCTGAAGTTGGAAGGGGTGGTGCAGGCGCGGACGATGGGCAGTGGCGAGTCGCTCTACAGTTTGGTGCAGGAAGATCGGCATCATTTGACGTGCTTGCAGTGCGGTGGGTCGATTCCCATTGATGCGTGCCCAGTGCATGAGTTGGAGGAGCAGTTGAACCAGTCCTATCAGTTCAAAATCTACTATCACATGCTGGAATTTTTTGGGCTTTGTACGCAATGCCAAACGGCGAATGCTACGAGTGAGTCTGTTAATTAGTTTGGGCATCAATGACTACGAACACGATCGCCTCGGTTCAACCGCTCCTCCATCAGGCAGCTTCGCTTCTAGTTTATCGATCGGTACTCAGTCACCCAGTTGGGCAAGCGTTTTTGGCTCTGCTACAAGCGATTCGCCACGCCGAGCGCAACACCGCAGCCGAAAATACGGACTGCCTGCTGGCGTATGGTGATTGGTTTAGTGCTCTGGCAAATGGTAAGCAAAGCTGGCAAGACCATCTGTTGACTCAGGTTTTGAATGCTGATAATCCGTTTACCCAGCAGGCACAGCGCACAGCGTTGAGTGAACTACCGCCCGCACTGGTCGCAGCGGCACGATCGGATCTCCAGGTGTTGCAGCAACTCTATGCGTGTGATAGCCAGCAGCTTAGCCAGTTAGTCAAAGCAGCGGCTCATCTCACTGTGGCTCCTGTCGTTTGGCATCACGAAGCGGCGGCACATTTAGCTTGGTTGCGATCGACTCTTCAAACTGTATCCAACTGGGGCGATGCCTTAGAACCACTAGCTAACCATTACCGCAAGCATGGCGTGGGGATATTTGCACAGTACAAAGCGTTTCGATGGCAGTCGGGGCAGTTGAGTGGCATTGGCTATCCGGATCGTGTGCAGGTGGCGGATTTAGTTGGGTACGAGTCTCAAAAAGAAGCCCTGCTGAAAAATACGACGTTTTTGCTCAACGGTTATCCCGCGCTGCATGTGCTGCTGTATGGCAGTCGTGGGTCGGGCAAATCCTCGCTGGTGAAGGGCTTGCTGCACCGCTATGGGGATGAAGGGCTGCGCTTGATTGAGGTCGCCAAAGCGGATTTGACCGATCTACCTGCGATCGTCGAGCAGTTACGAGACTTACCGCAGAAGTTCATCATCTTTGTGGATGACCTGTCGTTTGAGGAAGATGAGGATGCGTACAAGGCGCTGAAGGTTGTGTTGGAGGGCAATCTGACGGCACGATCGCAAAATGTGGTTGTCTATGCCACCTCCAATCGACGACACCTGATTCGGGAGTTTTTTGGCGATCGTCCTCGCCCCAGCGATGGCGATGAAGTCCACGCCTGGGACACTGTACAGGAAAAACTCTCGTTCAGCGATCGCTTTGGCTTAACGTTGACCTTTGAACCCGCCGATCAAAAGACCTACTTGCAAATCATCCACCATCTCGCCAAGCAAGCGGGGATTCAGCTTGACGCAGAGGCGTTAGAATTTCAGGCGCTGCAATGGGCAACTCGGCACAATGGGCGATCGGGTCGTAGTGCGCGACAGTTCATCGATTTTCTCACCGCTGACTTGGCAGGAGTGGGGAATGCGGAAGGAGGTTAAAAGTAAGGGTAAGTAGTTAAACGAAATCAATTACACAAAAAAGTAGCTGAAAGGCTGGATTGTCGCGAAGCTAGTGTGAAAATAATTCTGTTGGACTACTTATCGTCGCTGACCTAAACTTTTGCCTATTGCCTCTTTCTAAAAACCAACAGCTCACGGTTCGCTTAAGCGACTGCCAATAATTTACATTATGCAGCAGGATACTTAGGCACTCTGCTCCGAGCGAATTGTTAAACTTCAGCTTTCAAAACGACAACACTAAACTAGATTCACGATATTCCCAGAAAAGCTTTGAGTGCAATCTTATACCTATTTCTTAAGCGTGTGGAAGCTAAACCACCTTGTTGAATTTGTGCAAGGACGGTGATAGAACATGCCCCCTTAGGGATAGGACTACCAACTGTAATCAAGCTAACTAGCTCTGTGGCATCCATTTCACGGGCGAATTGATATGCAATAACGGATTCGCGAACAATAAAGCTTGGTATACCTGCGCCGGGTAGAAGAACATAGGTAGCTTCAGAACTATTTCTTTGAGTTGTTACATTAACAAACAGATATTTATTCTCAGAAGTTTGTGCAATTGCGATGTAGAGATGTTCGCCATTAGGAGGGGTGTCGATCAGAAAGGCATCTCCTAAATTGATCGCAATCCTAGCCATGCAAAGCCCCATCTAAATAAGCTTCTCGAATGGCTTCTTGCTGAATTTCTTCTATCTCCTCATCAGTCTTACCCATGTAGTGCAAAACGTCTTCAACTGAAATTGGGATGGTAGAACCATGAGGGTTTTGCCATTCTGGAAGATCATGAGTCCATTCAGCAACATCAAATGGATTAAGATGTCCAAAGGTTTGGTAAACCTGCTTAAGAATGCCTTCTTCCTCTTCGCAGAGATCTACATCTCCTGGATCGGTTAATAGCGAAACGTGATTTGAGTTACGAGGAGAAATAAATTTTGACCAAAGCGGTAAGGCATCGTCAACAGGCGTTCCTTTAATCAGGTCATAAACACCACTAAGAACAGGACCATAATCCATCGATACGTAATGATCTCCAGTGATTGGCTGCTCCATCCGTTTCAATGCGATCCGATCGGCTATATAAAGCATTTTCAACAAACCTAAATACTTCATAGGCTTGCCGTGCAGCTTTAAAAGTATTGCTGCGGCTTCAACGGTTTTTTCTGGATGAAACCGAAACTGGATAGGCATATGCTTACTCTAAGACAGCTTCGCTAGTACATCTCTATGGTACAAGGTCACCATATGTCAGTCATCAGTGGTTACGAGCCGACCTCAGGGCTTAGACTTTGAACTTTAACAACTTTTCATCAGTCCTAAGTCACCCATTTAGCAAGACTGTAGAGCAGCGGCGCAAGCAGCAAGGCGGGCAGAAACGACGCGACTTTGACCTTCGCGATATCGAGTAAATTCAAGCCGATGCCCAAAATTATGAGACCGCCAACGCCGGAGGTGATGAGAACGTGGGGATTGGTAGTGGGGTTTGCCAGAATTTGAGGGAGCAGACCTGCCAGCAGTGACAGTCCGCCTTGATAGAGCAGAATCATCAGGCTGGAAAAGCCGACCCCGATGCCGTAGCTGCTGGTAAGGGCGATCGCGGCTAGTCCATCCATCGTGGCTTTAATGGTTAAAACGGTGTTGTCTCCAGCAACGCCATTGTTGAGGCTGCCAATAATTGCCATCGGTCCAATGCAAAATAACAAGCTGGCGGCAACAAAGCCTTCGGTGAAACTGCCTTCGCCCTTAAAGCGTGCTTTGAGCCATTCGCCTAGCGTATAGAGGCGTTCTTCAAGCTGAAGTCCTTCACCCAGCAAGCCGCCAAAGACGATCGCCAGCAGTGCCAGAATGATGCCATCAACTCGTCCAGCCTGGGCTTTGAGCAGGCTACTAGCCATTGTCACGCCCAGAAACAGCGTCACGAGTCCGACCCCTTGTGTGATCACCTGCTGCATCGCGGAGGGCAAGCTTTTCCGCAGTAGCAATCCTAATAGAGTGCCGAACAAAATGGTGGCAACGTTGATCCAGGTGCCGCTGGTTTTTGCCCATAAGCTGATTGTTGCGATCGGAAGAGAAGCTGTTTCCAGGAAGAGAAGCGTCAGCACAGTCGGTAGCGTTTGAGAGTCATGGTTAACTTAACGCACTTTCAACCACTGTCTGAGTTCCAGAAACAAACAAGCGTCCCTTAACTACACGTAGTTAAGGGACGCTAAGACGCTTGAGCCTGTTAGTTTTTGTTCTTAAGCGGCTGTTTGTACTTGGCTGAGCAAGCTGTGTAATTTCTCGCCTTCAATCACCTCGGTCTCTAACAGTTTGGTGGCGATCGTCTCCAGCAAGTCCTTGTTGAGTTGGATGATGTGCAGAGCGTGCTGATGCGCGGTTTCCACAATATCTTTCACTTCACGATCGATCGCTTGTGCCGTTTCTTCGCTCATCACCCGACGAGGGTTAGGCGCACCATCGCCTAGAAACTGCGCCTGTTGCCCCTGTTGATACGCCAGCGGACCGAGGACTTTGCTCATGCCATAGGTCGTCACCATGCGTTCTGCCAGATCGGTTGCCCGCTGCAAATCGTTCGATGCACCTGTGGTAATGCTGCCAAACACAACCTCTTCGGCAGAGCGTCCACCCAGTAGGGTGGCAATCTGTCCCCGCAGTTCTGCTTCGTCCATCAGGAACCGATCTTCGGTTGGAAGTTGCAGCGTATAGCCCAGCGCTGCCATACCACGAGGCACGATCGAGATTTTCTCGACTTTACCGCTTCCAGTCATCAGCGAACCCACGACAGCATGACCGACTTCATGGTACGCAACGATTTTCTTTTCCTTCTCGTTGAGCACTCGACTCTTCTTCTCCAGTCCAGCGACCACTCGCTCGATCGCTTCGGCAAAGTCTTCCTGTGCGACCGTTTCGCGTTGGTTGCGGGCAGCCAGCAGTGCCGCTTCATTCACCAGGTTTGCTAGATCGGCTCCCGCAAAACCAGGGGTGCGAGTGGCGATCGCTTTCAGATCCACATCCTTACCCAGCTTTACTTTCTGAGCGTGGATCTTGAGAATCAGTTCACGACCAGATAGATCGGGGCGATCGACCAACACCTGACGGTCGAACCGACCAGGACGCAACAGCGCCGGATCTAACACTTCGGGACGGTTGGTGGCTGCCAGCACGATGACGGTTGCCTCACCCACGGCAAAGCCATCCATTTCGGCAAGCAACTGGTTCAGCGTTTGTTCCCGCTCATCATTGCCACCGTAGAAGCCACCGCTGTTACGCGACTTGCCGATCGCATCCAGCTCATCAATGAAGATGATGCAGGGAGCCTGCTTCTTCGCTTGGTCGAATAAATCTCGGACGCGCGAAGACCCAACCCCAACAAATAACTCCACAAACTCAGAGCCAGAGATGCTGAAGAACGGCACACCTGCTTCACCAGCAACCGCCTTTGCCAACAGGGTTTTTCCGGTGCCGGGAGGCCCTACTAACAGCACCCCTTTGGGAATGCGTGCTCCAATTTCGGTGTAGCGTCCTGGTGTTTTCAGGAAATCGACAATCTCCACCAATTCAGCTTTCGCTTCTTCGACCCCAGCGACATCGGCAAAGGTGACTTTTCCCGCCTCTCCCTCGACATACACTTTGGCTTTGCTTTTGCCAATGGAAAGTACGCCCTGCGGTCCACCAGCACCACCACCACGCCGAATAAAAAACTGCCAGATGGCAACAAAAATCAGGGGCGGAATCACCCAACTTAAAAGGCTACCAATCCAACCATTCTTAGGTGGCGGGGCAGCGGCAAATTCAACGCCCTTCTCTTCCAGTAATTTAGGCAAGCCCAGATCAAAGATCGGTGTCGTTGTAAACACTTGTCCAGGTTGATCGTCCCCAGTTTTCAATTGGAATTGAATCTGATTCTGACCGACCTGTGCTCGCTCCACTTCGCCTTCCTGTATCTGGTGAATGAAGAGGCTATAAGGCACTCCAGGAATCTGAGGACCGAGGAAAATGGGCAAGGCAAAATTTACAATCAGCGATAAGCCAATCAACGCCAGAAAAATGTTGCTGATCAGGCGAGGACGAGGGGAATTCGGTTGTTCTTTAATGGGCATAAGTATTAAATCTCTAGAACGTGGAACACTCTTGTACCGAAACAGAACGCTATGGCGTTTTCGGTTAGTCAGTTAGCCACGCGACGGTAGGCAAAACATGAGTCATTGATGCGATACGTTGGTTTCTCGATCGGACACTTCATAGCAACATCGTAATTGCCAATCGATTGACGTTTCAAGCAACCTTTCATACGGATAACCGATGCCTACGAACCTGTAAGTGTTCGCAACAAAGCACAGCGGTCACATTCAGACCTGTGCACTGTAACTGTCTTAGAGGGTCGTAAACATCCTCTTAAAGTTTGAGGCTGATGTCTTTGCGATCGGGTCAGTGTTCAGTGGTCAGACGTTAGCAGTCGTTCAGACGTTGGTCGCTCTCAGACTAGGCATCATGGTCGAAGGCTGAAGCCCATATATTCAGACAAGAGGACGACCCACATTAAGCGGTACGATGAAAAATGCAAAATGAGGAATTTCGACGCTGCTATGCCCAACGCGTATGTCATTGGTCTTGGAAAATCGGGAATGGCGGCAGCTCGATTACTCAAACGCGACGGGTGGCACGTCACAGTTAGCGATTCTGGTCTTTCCGACAGCTTGCGTCAGCAGCAGCAGCAACTTGCAGCCGAAAAGATACCCGTCAATTTGAAGGAAACCTTTGATCCTCATCGGGTTGAACAGTTGCAAGCATCTCTACAGCGGCTAGTCGTCAGTCCCGGCGTTCCCTGGGATCTTCCGGGCTTGGTGCGCGCCAGAGAACTGGGGATTGAAACTATAGGTGAAACCGAGTTGGCGTGGCAGCACCTCAAGGAGTGCCGCTGGGTTGGCATTACAGGCACGAATGGCAAAACCACCACGACTGCGCTTATTGCCGCTATTTTTCAAGCAGCGGGACTATACGCACCCGCGTTTGGCAATATTGGCTATGCCGCATGTGACGTAGCGCTAGACGCTAAAAAGCCCGATTGGGCGATCGCCGAACTCAGCAGCTACCAGATCGAATCCTCGCCTTCGATCGCGCCCCGCATTGGCGTGTGGACGACGTTTACCCCCGACCATCTTAGCCGACACAAAACGCTAGAACGCTACTGCGCGATCAAGTCGCATTTGCTCCACCAATCCCATCATCAAGTCTTCAACGGCGATGACCCATATCTGCGAAATCTAGGAAAGCAACAGTGCCCGCCTGTACGCGACGGCGCTTGCTGGACAAGCACCAATGGCAAAGCTACGTTAGTCAGCAGTGCGCCCCAAAGCGTCTACATTGAAGATGCCTGGGTGAGAACGCCCACTGAACTAATTCTGCCTGTGAGCCTGCTGCGGATGCCAGGAGCGCACAATCGGCAAAATCTTTTAATGGCAGTTGCAGTGGCAAAATTAGCAGGCATTGAGAAAAGTGCGATCGCCCACGCGATCGCCACTTTCCCTGGTGTGCCGCATCGCCTGGAATACATTCGCACCTGGCAAGGCATCGACTTCATCAACGACAGCAAAGCAACCAACTATGACGCGGCTGAAGTCGGGTTATCTGCCGTCAAGCATCCCACCATTCTCATTGCTGGTGGTGAAGCAAAACAGGGGGATGACGCTGCCTGGATTGCCGCCATCCAAACCAAAGCTGCGGTTGTACTCCTAATCGGTAACGCTGCACCTACCTTTGCTCAGCGTCTACAGCAGGTCGGCTACACTAATTTTGAAATTGTCGAAACGATGGAACGAGCCATGACGCGATCGGCAGAGCTTGCTAAACAATATCAAACACCCGTCGTCCTCCTCTCCCCCGCTTGCGCCAGCTTTGACCAATACCAAAACTTTGAACAACGCGGCGATCATTTTCGTGAGCTTTGTCAGGCGTTGCAGTAGAAGGTAGAAGGCAGAGGGCAGAGGGCAGAAGGAAAGGCTAAAGGCTAAACTTTTACTCCTCTCACCTCTCCTGAAACTCAAAACTCAAAACTCAAAACTCAAAACTTTTCATCCCTCATCCCTCTCTCGCCTCTGGCAAAATCAGCATGGCATCCCCAAAGGAATAAAAGCGGTACTGCTCTGCGATCGCGACCTGATACAGATCCAATAACCGTTGTCGTCCAATTAATGCACTGACCAGCATCAGCAGACTGGACTTCGGTAAATGAAAGTTGGTCATCAAGCCATCGACTACCTGCCATTGATAGCCCGGATAGATGAACAGCTTTGTCTTACCGCAAAAGGGTTGAATGGTGCCGCTTTGCGCTGCGGATTCTAGCGATCGCACCACCGTTGTACCCACGGCAATAATCCGTCCGCCTCTCGCCTTCGTTTGCTGAATTTTAGCGACGGTCGCTGACGGTACTTCCACCCATTCGGCGTGCATCGTGTGATCGGTGATTGTGTCTGACTCTACCGGGCGAAAGGTGCCAATCCCCACATGCAGGGTGACAAATGCCTGCTCAATGCCGCTTGCTTGCAACCGTTGCAGCAATTCAGGTGTAAAGTGCAGCCCCGCAGTCGGAGCCGCCACCGCGCCAGGACGATCGGCATAAACGGTTTGGTACTGATCAGGCTGTGCCTCGGTTTGAGTGATATAAGGCGGCAACGGCATCTGTCCCAATTGCTGAATCCACTCGTCTAACGAGGTTCCGGTCGGTACGTCAAACTGCAAGACACGCCCACCCGTTGCATCATCGATCGCCATCACGGTTGCACTCAAGCCACCAGTCTGTTGGGCATCGTTTGCCCCTCCAAACACGATCGTTGCGCCCAGTTTCAGCCGCTTGCCTGGTTTGACCAACGCCAGCCAGCAGTTCGTGCCATCCGCACGACTCGCATCTGCCTGTGGCTCTAGCAGCAAGACTTCCACGGGCATCCCGTTCGTGTTGTGACCATACAGACGCGCTGGAATCACGCGCGTATTGTTTAACACCAACAAGTCACCTGATCGCAACAGGTCAGGCAACGCTCGCACGATCGCGTGGCAATGCTGCACCTGATCCTTCACAACCAGTAAACGCGCACTATCACGAGGAACACAGGGCGTTTGAGCAATCAGCGCATCAGGCAGAACGTAATCGTAAGAGGCAAGCAGGCGATCGGACGGCATAGCTAGAGTTGTTGGTTGTTAGTTATTAGTTGTTAGAAGGTAAAAGCCAGAATCAACTCAAAACTTTCTTCTGACTTCTGACTCCTCACCCCTCTCTCGAATTGGGTGGAACCCCTCTCTAGTTCGGGGGCTTCTCCCCTGGTATTCACTGATACATTTAGTGAACTATAGAACATGTAAGCGTTTGACTGGTCTGTAAAAACTGTGATGGACTACTTGTATCATCTTTCAAATGCAACCCTCACCTTACGGGTTGTCGAGTATTTGCACTACTCCAGTCGGTTTCCAGTACGCTTCATGACCGTAATTCACCAGATCGACGGCTGGATTATTAAAGTAAAAATGAGCCGCTGTTTGGAGCCTTACGAGCATGGCAACCTTCGAGCCTTCATGAACGAATTGGGTATCCCCTGCGAGCCGGGTATTCGAGTGCAGATGGCACTTTGGGGTTTAGAAACAGGGCAATCACCGGTTGATGTGATGCATCGCTATCAGGTTGCTGTGGTTTCGCACGGTACGCCCGATCGCGAGGAAATCGAGGAATTTCGTCAGCAGTTTGTACAAGGCTTGGGCTATTGCCCCGAAACACTGGCATAGCAAACAGACGCGATCGTTAATCCAGTGTAAAAGCTGCGGGGATGTAGTCTTGAAGGGTCAGGTGGTAGCCTGCGATCGCAGCCTTTGCCTGTACTGCATCAAGCGGCGTTGCCTCGTTCTGGAGCAATGCCGCTTTTTTGGGAGTTTGCCGACAGCATACAAGCGCCACATCAAATTGGCAGGGCAATTCTGCCCAGGCAGGATGATCCGCTAAAAATAGTTGAGCGGTCTTCCATAATTTCGATCGCTTACGCGCGGTAATTGCAAGTGCGCCATCGTAGTCCCAGTTGCCACGACTGCGCGTTTTGACTTCAACAAATGCCAGCGCTATAGGCTGCGTCGGGTTCTGTGGTGAGGGCTGACCAATGACTAAATCCAGTTCACCCCAGCGGCAATGCCAGCGCTGTTGGAGCACTAGCCAACCTCGATCGCACAGCCATTCAGCCACCAGCGCTTCTCCCAGTGCGCCTGCATTCGAGGCTTCAGGGTTGGTTGCCTTGCTTTTAGAGGAGTGTTTGGGCGTTTGCGGCATGGCGGCATAAGTGTTGACGTGAGCAGTCCTAAGGATCGTGGATTAAATAAAACCGACAAATTGTTCGTAGTAGGGGCGCACAGCCGTGCGCCCCTACGGAAAACGCCGAGGTGATTAAATTCTTGTTCCTTAGCATTGACCGTTTTGTGTTTAGAATCGACTGCTTAGCGTTAAACGTCTGAGGGAATCATCTTCCCACTATTTCAGTTTGCTGCTGTAAAGCCAGAAGCGTAACGGATTCGAGTAGGATCGAAAATGTAGCGATCGCGTTCACCCGTCTACAGAATCGGGCGATGTTCATGCGCTCAGCGCCTGTAGATTAAGGGCAATCCATGTAGGGTTCGGTATTAGCATCAACAATGAGCAGCAGACAAATCGATCAAACAGTAAGTCAGCGTCAAACGTCTTGGCTTGCAGAATTTTTAGCGGTAGTACAACGCCAGCGATGGCAGCGACGAGCGATCGCAAGCATCATCGTCGGGAGTGCTTTCATCATCGGCATCTGGGTTTTGAGTCCATTGCCTGCTTTTGCGGACGACTACAACAGAGATTTTCTGGTAGGTGGTGATTTTTCTGGGAAGGTGTTAACAGATTCCAGCTTTACCAAAGCGAACCTGCGAGGCAGCAACTTCAGCCATAGCGACCTGCACGGCGTGAGCTTTTTTGGTGCCAACCTCGAAGGGGCAAACTTTGAGGGTGCTGATCTACGAAGCGCTACCCTGGATGCCGCACGCTTTACCGCTGCCAACCTAACCAATGCTAACCTCGAAGGAGCGTTTGCCTTTAACGCTAGATTTGGGGGCGCGATCGTCGATGGTGCCGATTTCACCGATGTAGACGTGCGGCAAGATGTCCTAACGCTGCTCTGCAAGTTGGCAAAGGGGAAAAATCCAGTCACGGGACGCGAAACACGAAAAACACTGAACTGCAAGAGTTAGGTTTTCGCAAAGGAATAATGCGTTGTTATCCAGTTTGCTTTCTTGGTTTGAACTCTGCCTATGAGCAATCCTTCAAAGCTTTAAGTTAAAGTTGTCCAGCAGAAGCGTTCGTTCGGGAACTGAAGCGTCTAGAGCTATACTTTCATCAAGGCATTCCGATTCCAAGTATTCGTGGACAAAAGAGACGTTATTGGAGAACGCGGCGAATCTATCTTTCGAGTTCTCATCACGCGTAAGCATCCGACTCGCGGTTATTTATTCGATCATCCATGTTTTCTTGGAGAAAAGAAGCGGACTATAGATTTTCATGTGGAACTCTTTCATGATGAGTCTTTAGTGCCCTTTTTCTTTGTGCAAGTAAAGTCAACCTCTGAGGGCTACACGTTAAAAGAGTGTCGGCTAAAAGTTCATGTCACAGCAACCGATATGAAGCGTCTTGCTGCTTACCCTGTCCCAACTTATATTGTTGGCATCGATGAACCAGAAGAGCGAGGTTACATTGTGTCAGCCAATGGAGAATGTAAAACGGGCTTTTCAAGTGTATGTAATGACCATCCTCTCAATCCAAATACCTTAGCGCTACTATGGGATGAAGTGTCAGCATACTGGAGTGCTCCCAACTACCCAGAATTCCGGTCAGCCTTTTGTGATCCAAAGTGGAGGCAGTGATGAAGCAAGATTTAAAATTGTTTATTGATGAGCGTGCTCAACAGCTTGCGATCGTATATCTTACTCGCAGTCAGAATGTCGCTGTTGAGAAAATGAAGGCTGATTATGGACTCGATGTGCTGGTAACGGTATTACGAGATCAATTACCAACAGGAAGAGTTTTCGGTGTTCAAATCAAAGGTCGAGATCGAGCGTTTAAGGACGTACAGCAAGAAGCTTCCCTGACGTTGTCTCAGAAAGAAAGCTATGCTGTCCAAGATCTACCGTTTCCTGTTTGTATCTTGATTTTTTCTATGGAGAATGACAAGGGTTACTACAGATGGTTGAAGTATCCTGGTGAGTCAAGCAAGCGCTTTCGTTCTTTGGAACAAAACCAGTGGCGTTCTCTGGATGAGTCCCCAATTGAGCAGATAATTGAAGATGTTAATGCTTGGTATGACGAGAAGAACCACTCTGCTGCTTAACAGCATTTAGCCAGCCGCGATCGCTGCAAGTTTGCTGGCTGGAGGCTCATTCAAAACCACGCATTGATTGTGCAATCCCCCCTTAGCTAAGTACAGGCGCTTGTACCAGGTCTTCAAAAGTGGTTTGGCGTTCGCGATCGAGGTCTTGAATCCGCTGTTCTTCCGCAGAGATTTTTTTGTAGTAAAACTGCCCCAGTTCAGGTGCAGTGGCGCAGTCAGTTTTTTCCCACAGCGAAATGAAGTGGCGACGGCGTTTTTCGCACATCACTTTTTCCATCGACGCGACGGCTGCCCGAATGACAAGTGCCGATCGCAGCACGTTAATGTCTCCCGTTTCGTCAAGCTGAAACAGAGCATAGATTTTACTCATATCACTGGGGAAGTCGGTGCAGCGGTCTTGCAGTAGCGTCATTAAATCGAGTGATGGATTGGATTCGACATCCAGCCCTTCTTCTTTGAGCGCCAAAATCTGTCGCCAGAGAAACCGATGATGGGACAGGCTAAATTCGAGATCGCGGGCTTCTAGCGCTTCGACGATCGCCTCACGGTGCAGCGGCTTGTGCAGGTAAAGGCGCAGCAGTTGTCCTTCCGATTCTTCCAGCAAATCCCGTTCGCTGCTAGTTTGCCACTTTTGCGATCGACCGTGCCACCGTTCGCCACGCACTTGGAGTCGCAGATTATCTTCTAGCTGCCGCATCAAGCGACTGTTGCCCTGGCTCAGCAGTTCGGCGCACTTCTGGATGTAGTGGGTGCGCAGCGTCGAGTTGGGCAGGTTGCCCAGCAGCTTGACGATCGCCTGCACGCTCTGCTGAAACTGGTCTGCCTGGTTGAGGTCGTGTCCCGCGATCGCCTGCTGAATCTGCCAGTCAAGCCAGAGAGGGGAATCATTCAACAACTGCTGATAGTCTGCTGACGTATTCGTTTGCAGAAACTCGTCTGGGTCTTTGCCGGTCGGAATGTTGAGGATGCGAAGCTGGACTTCGCCCTGATATGCCAGCGCTGCCACTTCCCCGATCGCCCGCTCTGCGGCTTGAGTTCCCGCACGATCGGCATCAAAGTTAAACACAATGCGCTTGGATTCGGTATAGCGCAGCAGTTGACGTACTTGAGCCAGACTCAGCGCCGTTCCCATTGACGCAACCACGTTCGTAATGCCTGCACTGTGCAGCGCAATCACATCAAAATAGCCCTCCACAACGACGGCTTGATCTTGCTTGGCGATCGCCGCCCGTGCTTTGTCCAACGCAAACAGGATATTGCCCTTGTCGAACAGTTCGGTTTCCGGTGAGTTGAGGTATTTGGGCTGCTCATCGCCAAGCGATCGTCCCCCAAAGCCCACCACGCGCCCCTGAAGGTCATGAATGGGAATCATGAGGCGATCGCGGAACCGATCGTAGTAGCTCCCGGTTGCCCCTTTACGCGGCACAATCAGCCCTGCACGTTCTACCAGTGCGACGGGATAGTGCTTTTGCTCCACCAGATAACCAAACAGCGTCTCCCACCCAGCAGGCGCATAGCCCAACTGAAACTGCTGCATCGTGGCGGTACTGAGCTTTCGCTGAACAGTGAGATACTCCAGTGCTGCTTTCCCCTGCGGTTGGTTAAGTGCATGTTCAAAGAACCGTGCCGTCAGCGCCAAAATTTCATGCAGTTGTTCCCGTACCGAGATCTGACGCTGGAGTTCCTGCCGCTGCTCTGGCTCCAGCGTTTGCACGGAAACCTGATAGCGCTTTGCCAGATCCAGCACCACTTCGCTAAAGGAATGCTTCCCCAACTCCATCAGAAACTTAATCGCATTGCCCCCCGCACCGCAGCTAAAACAGTAGTAGAACTGTTTGCTAGGGCTAACGGTAAAGCTGGGCGATTTGTCGTCGTGAAAGGGACACAGCCCGGTAAAGTCCTTCCCCAGCTTGCGAAGCACCACATGCTCAGACACGACATCCACAATGTCTGCCCGTTGGCGCACTTGTTCGATCGTGTCGGGATGAAGCCGAGGGATGTCCATTGGAGACGAAGGGAGAAGTAGGGAGCGGGTGTGCTTATTGTCGCAAATTTAGTCGAGAATAGCGCACTGGCGCGATCGCCCTTTTCCCTCACGCACTAAAGTGGCTGGCAGTGGGATGGAAGGTGGCGATCGCTGTGGTCGATCGCTAATGCTCATCTTCATTGAAATGGGGCATAACGGCAAAAGTGAGAGGCGACAAATACGACTTAAACGAAACGCAAAATCTCTATACAGTCCGCTCCACTGCGTTGTTAGCCTGTTTTTTACACTTTAGCTTTGACTGTACGCCTCCAAAAACTCCTTCCTAGAAACACCAACCTGAGTACAAATTGCTCTTAGTGTCCCACTTTTGATATTTGACTGGTTTGGCATGACGAGCGGTGTCTCTGTTCCATCCCCATTCTCTCGTCTCATAACAATGTGTTCTCGGTCGCGAACAACCTCGAAACCCAATGCCTCAAACGCTCTGACGACTCGCTTCTTCGGCGCATCTATTGGAAACTTCGGCATCAGACAGCAATCCCTGCCTCAGCAATGAAAACCTCCACCGAAGGAGTATCTTCCAACATTTCTTTCCCGAAAACTTCAACGTAACAGGCGATCGCAGACTTGACATCTGACAAGGCTTCTTCATAGGTGTCCCCCTGCCCAACGATCGCACCTACAACACCAATTGGGTAAGCGACATATCCATCAGAATGCTTCTCAATAACAATCTTGAACTGCTTCATGGCTTCTCCTTACTAAAGGCAAAGAATTCACTTGGAAGGAGATTGGACCAAGATCTATTGCTCTCATCATGTCACATATACCAGTGTAGTACCGTCACCCAATCGAGAGCCAGTCAATCAGCATTTATTCAGCAATTCTCATTTTGGGAAATAGCTGTTCAAGCTTCCGAAATGTCGGTATTGTAAGAACCTCTGAACAACTCAAGAGAGCCAGAATCATTGAGTGCGCGCGGATTGTTTGACACAATCGTGGGTT
>Ga0209181_10001410_pt1:12500-42265 | contig 42265 bp, 29 predicted proteins | sample MAT05_FD_187208 | JGI IMG/M metagenome (GOLD analysis project Ga0209181, IMG submission 187208) | Freshwater microbial communities from Lake Fryxell liftoff mats and glacier meltwater in Antarctica - MAT-05 (SPAdes) (version 2) | ecosystem: Environmental > Aquatic > Freshwater > Ice... | reverse complement strand
CATTTTGTGGATTTTACCTGCCGTGGCTTAGCTTAACTGGTGATACAGATTTTGAATTGTTTAATAATTCTATGAATTACTTTGATTCAGGTTCGGACTCAGGTTACATAGCAATGAACCTTGGATTCAAACAACCTCAACTTATGAAAGATGAAAGTGTAACCTTTAGTTTTGCTTATATATTTTCTCCAGACGAAGTTGATCAAGCCCTTGCAAAAACTAATAACCCCGTTGTATATGAAAATTGCATATATCCTCCAATTGAAATTTTCAATGTTTTTATTGGCGCAATAGAACTGTCAAGCGAATATGGTGCTGGGATGGAGTACGAGTTAGCATACAAATTACCAGGCACAGGTACTTACACTTTTGTTGAAGCTACTGATTATGAGGAACTTAATTGGCTAGTAGGCTTCCTAGTACCTTGCACCGAATATGACTTTAGGCTAAGTGCGATTGGTGAATTGGATACCTGTATTACAGAAATTTATAATACAAAAACTCAATGCCCTAATTATATTGCGCTAACTAACAACAGCATTTGAGAGATTTTTCCTAATCCAACCACTTCTTCATTCACTATACAAACAAATGGTGCATTTGTTAATCAAGCATCAATAATTATAACAGATACTAAAGGCCGTGTATTAAATAACACACAAATAAATGCACAACAAAAGCAAATCGAAATAAATACTGTAAATTTTAGTGCCGGTATTTACTTGGTAACGTTAGTTACAAGTCAAGGTGTTTTTTCAAAGCCACTTGTTATTATTGATAAATAACTTTATGTGAAATTATACAACTGGTAATACAATTAATTTATTATAACAATGAAACAATTGCTGTGAAGCGTTGCATTATATTATAGCAATAAATTTATTACAATGCAGCCAATCCGTTGAGAATATTCTTTTCGATTACTGCTGCATTATTCGAAACAGGAACAAATTTCATTCCAGTTACATGCTCATATAATTCAATATATCTATCAGAAATTGTTTTTATCCATTCGTCACTCATTTCAGGAACAACTTGACCTTCTTTACCCATAAAGTGATTCGCAATTAACCATTCACGTACAAATTCCTTCGACAATTGTTGCTGATGTTCTCCAACTTCTTGCCGCTCTGCGTATCCGGTTAAATAAAAATAACGTGATGAATCAGGGGTATGAATTTCATCCATCAACACAACCTTCCCATCAAGTAATCCGAATTCATATTTTGTATCAACAAGAATCAATCCTTGCTTTGCAGCCATTTCAGTTCCGCGGGCAAATAATTGTCGGGTATAATCTTCCATTTGTAAATAATGAGATTCACTCACCAGGCCTTGTCGCAAAATTTCCTCTCTTGAAATATCCTCGTCATGACCAGCAGCAGCTTTTGTAGTTGGTGTAATAATAGGCTCAGGAAATTTATCATTTTCTTTCAAGCCTTCAGGCAGTGCAACGCCACAAATCACCCTTCTGCCAGCACTATATTCTCTGGCAGCATGTCCACTCATATAACCGCGTATAACCATCTCAACCTTTACAGGTTCACATTTATAACCAATTGCAACTCGTGAATCTGGCGTAGAAATCAACCAATTTGGCACTACATCAAGCGTAGCATTTAAAAAGTAAGCGGCGAGCTGATTTAAAACTTGCCCTTTAAATGGAATTATCCTTGGTAAAATAACATCAAATGCCGAAATTCTATCACTTGCCACCATAACAAGATATGTATCATTAATTGTGTAAACATCACGAACTTTTCCATGGTAAACTGAAGTGGCACCAGGTAAAATAAAATCTGTTGATTGAATGGACATACAATTGAATTATAGTTGCAAATTTACAATTATGCTATTGAATGCGGTATGCTAAAACCGTATTGCCATCAACAGTTATTAGCATTTTATCCCCACTGCGGGTAAGATCATCTACAACAATGTTTTTGCCACCTCTAACTGGAAATCCTGGAAGCATTTCTCCTTTTGCATCATACAAATAGAGCGCGTTAGCACTTGTTACATACCCAAAATAATTTGTTCCTTCAAAAGAGGTATTCACTAATCCAGAAAAAAGAGGATCCGGCTCAAGAATAAATATTGTGTTACCACTTAATTCGCGCGCTTTAATATACTTATCCTCAAATACTAAAACATCTGCAGTATCAATTCCAGATATTTCTGTTAGCAAACCTGCAATAAAATTTTCTCCTGGAGGTTGTTGGCTTGATTGAAGTGAATTCGTGATTGAAATAACTGCTCCTATTTGGTCCATAGCATAGAGCGAATTATTACTTTGAAAAATTGAAATAATACTTTGCTTGATTGTAAAACTTGCAGCATTAGTGCCGTTTGTTTTTCGTAAAATAATATTCGATGCGTTGGCAAAACCTATACACTTTCCTTTTTCACTTTTAAATTCAAAAAGAGGCAATGTAACATTACCGGAATTTTTCTGCGGATTCCAACCTGCAATAGGTTTACCATCCTTATAATAACCATAAATATTATTATTGCTGCAAGCCACATACATACTATAATCATTTTCTGTATTCTTTATAACAGCAATTCCATTTGTGATAGTTGTTGTCAGCGAAATTGGGAATCCTTCTACGGGCTCACCTGTTGCATCAACTAAGTGTATTGCGTTTGCAGTATTAAATAAATATTGTGTTTTATCGTTACCATAAAAATCAACCTCGTGAATTGTGCTTTGTATTCTAGAACTCAATTGACGTTTCCACAACACATCGCCATTTGCAGAAATCAAATAAAGTTGATGTGCTGTATCCTGCACCACAATTTGTTCTTGCTCGGCACTTTGGTTGTAAATAGTGAAAGGACCAGCAGCAATTGGCTGATCAACACTCACATTCCAGAGCAATCCGCTTTTTCGTTTTGGGTCAGCATCAAATTGAATAAAACCGTTTACAATATAAATATCCTTATTATCGCTGAACTGAAGTTCCAGTTTACTGAATTGTTGTAATAAACCGAAATTAGCCTCAACCGAATCAATATGTTTGTCTGAAACAAAATATTGAATTATTTGTCTGCTTTTAGATAGGTCAATATAAATGGAATTATTAAACGATGCAGAAACTTCTTGCTTAAATGTATTATAATCTCCATCTGCCGACAATGTAGTTCTATTTACAATTGCATCAATCATATTAGTTAGCTGCGATTTGTCAACTGTAATTATTAATGCATTATTACTCCATGCGCCAAAACAATACTGAGGCAATTGCATACCTGAAATAGCGCCAATCATTTCACCACAATTTAATTCTAGAATTTGATAATCGCGATAGGTAAGTGTATCAGTAACTATTGCACTTTTAATTTTGCTCGTCGCTAATTTTTTATCAGTAGCAGGAATAATTACATAACTTCTTGCCGTAAAATTTTTATCCAACGATTCTGAAAATCCAATTAACAAATGCTGCGAAATCCAAGGTGCCCAATAATCAAAATAATCGCGACTTGTTACTTCAGACTTAAACTTGCTTGCAATATTTTCGCTTAATTGCTCGGCATTTATACGATAAAGCACAACAGTATTTCCTGGAACTGATTCATGCATATCAGTTGCAAACTGGCCTGTGTAGCTGCCTAGTGCCAAGGTTTCACCTTTCCCGCGCGCAGAAGCATATCCATTTAACAATATTCCATTCGATTTAATTTCTGGCTGTATGCCAACCCAACTTGCATACTGTTGCATCTGTAATATTGATGCCGCTGCTTTATTGCCTGCATATAGCGAAAAATAATCAGCAAGTTGTGCAACATTCATATAAAAAGTATATCCTTCTTGGGATTTCATTTTATCATAAACATCGTTGAATCCACTATTTTCTGTTACAGGAGTGCCTTTTTTTAACTGCAGAATAGCATTCTCTACCAATACAGCAGATGTGCTATAAATGAATATTCCATTTACTATTGAAAATGATAAATTATAGTTTAAGTTTGAATATTTTAACTCATATATATCGGCGCGTTCAAAAATATGTTTTGTAATATTTGGTGTTTGCCCATTTAATTCAGGATGTAAGTTTTTCAAATTAAACGATTTCGCCTCTTTCAATTGGAGTAAAATTAAATAATCAACTGAAGTTTTACCTGATGTAAATGCGCCGGCAATTAAATTATGCTGTTGTAAGTCACTTAACAATTTGGGTTCTGTTGCTAACAAAGTGATATATTCGTTTAGGTCTACTTGCAATTCGCCAATCAGTTGTGTTTTGCCTATAGCGCCAAAAATTTCATCGCTGTTGAGCAGAATAGAAAATTCGTTATTCGCTTTTACATCAAAAAAGCATAACACATCGGCCGGCATGGCATCAAGCACACTTGCATTGCGCTTGTTAAAAACCAATAAATATATTGCAATCAAGCCTATAGTTATGGTTGTTACAATTATGACTAACGTTTTCTTATTTCTCATATACTCCTTACTTACCTTTGCAAAGCTAAGGGCAAAAGTCTGATATGACTATTAACGTTTACACATCAAAATTATAACTATGAATCAAAAGCAAATTATTCGGTTAGCGGCAATTAGTGGTGCCTTATCGGTAGCTATAGGTGCCTTTGGGGCACACGGACTTGAAGATCTCGTAGAGGCTGGCAAAATGAAGGCTGATGACATCCGCATTTTTGAAACTGGTGTTAAATATCAATTTTATCATTCGTTAGCCTTATTAGCTTTGGGCTTAGGGTTTGCTCAATTAAATGCTAAACATGCGGCAAATGCTTGCAAAAGTTTTATTGGAGGCATAATATTATTTAGTGGAAGCTTGTATTTACTTTCCATATCGGAGGCCTTATTTGGTACCCGAATGAGTTGGTTAGGTGCAATTACACCCTTCGGGGGATTACTATTCATTGCCGGCTGGTTGCTAATGTTTTTCGCAGCAAGTAAAAAGTCATAATTTCAATTGAAGCTTATTTAGCTTACATACAAAATTAAAAAAGCCACCCTTTTTATTTCGGATGGCTTTTTGTATTTCAGTATTTTTATTATTTACATTTAAACTTCGCTTTTGCAGCATCGAATTCGCATCCGCCTTTTTCAGCAACCTTAACACCAACAATTAAATTTTGTGTGCTGTTTAAGTTGATTTTACAATCTACGTTTGTTAAGGTTACATCACCAATTTGCAATGTTTTAATTATAAAGATATCGCCTTTAACAATTGTTCCGTTGCCGAGGTCAGTAGGTTTTTCATTTTTGAAATCTGCATCTGCTACAGCACCAGAATCCCATAATCTAATGAAATAATCACGACCAACCATTGCAACAATAATTTGCGGGCTTAGGTTAAGAATATATTTTGTTTGCTCTTTACCGTTAACTGATGCATTACCTTCGAACATGTTACCTTTTTTGGTAAGTGTTGCATCTAAAGCACCTGCACTAGCAGCTGTTGTAGTAGTTTTACCTTTATTTCCAGTGTTTGTATTAGTATTGGTATTCGTGTTTGTTTTTACTTCGCCAGCGTCAGGAGTATCCGTTTCGTCAACTTGCTGTAAATCCTGTAATTGCTTATTACGTTTATTTTCCTCTTCACGCTTACGCGCTTCGTTTGCTTCAATTGTTGCTTCATCATATTTAATGATAGCATTAGGAATTACACCGATAATAGTAAATTCAGTTCTTCTGTTGAGTTGGTGCAAATATTCATAATCTTCACCTTTGTATTTTTGAATAAATGATTCGACTAAAACAGTATTTGATGGCACAACAGTTCCACCAGGCAATTTAATTTCAGAAGACACTGTTTTTGGTGTTGTTTCACCATAACCTTTAGCTACTAAACGGCCAGGATCTATACCTCTTGAAATCAAATAATTTACAACGGTATCGGCACGATTTTGAGAAAGGATATTATTCTTCTCATCGCTGTCGCGTGCATCTGTATGCGAACCAATTTCAACCTTCAACTGAGGGCTTAAGCTCAATACATTATAAATTGAATCTAGTGCTTTGAAAGATTCAGGACGTAAATCCCATTTACCTAATGTGTAGTAAATGTTTTTTACTTCTATAGGTTTCATTTCTATAATTGGTTCCATTAAGATGTCGATATACATGGTATCGTTTTCTTTTAAACCAACAGTTGATGTTGTGGCCTTGCCGTTTTTATATTTATCTGCATAAGAAGTAAGTTCAAACTTATCTTGGGCAGTGCCTACAAAGAAATCTTCATAAGTGTTAGCAGTTTTAGTAACTGAAGAGTCCATTTTAGCACCTGAACGCATTAAGTCAATTGAAGCACCATATATTGGTAATTTTGTAATTTCATCGATTGCTCTTGCCATTATTACAAATTCTGGTGGGTATTTGTAAGCATAAATATCATCGCAACAAGTTTCACTTTTAACAGAGAAGCCTCCTTTGCGGTTGGAAACAAAAAATCCTTTTTTACCAGACACGTTAGTTGAATAATAAAAATCATCAACAGAGCTGTTAAAGGGTAATCCCAAATTTTGTGGTGAATCAAATGATTTCATACCACCTTTAGCGCTATAAATATCAAAACCACCAATATTAATTTGACCATTGGAGCTGAAATAGAATAATTCTTGTTCAACGTTGTAGAATGGCGTTATTTCATCACCACTAGTATTAATTTTTGTTCCGCAATTCATTGGGTTAGTATGATTCTTGCCCTTGCTTTGCACTTCACTATACCATAAGTCCATTCCGCCGCGGCCGCCGTTTCTGTTTGAAGTAAAGTAGAGGTATTCTTTACCTTTAAATGTTCCAACAGCAGGGTGAGTTGAAGTGAAATCTGACTCATTAATTTGGCTAACTTCTTTACCATTTTGCCATTCACCAGCTTCCCATTCGCTCATAAATATCTTACAAATCATAACGAGTGAATCGTTAGGGCGACATTCTGTGTAATAAAATCTTTTACCATCAGGAGAAAACGATCCGTTGCCTGTATGCGAATCTCCTTTATTAAATGGTGCAGACATTTCTTTAGATTGCCCCCATGAATCGCCATCAGCCTTTGATTCAAATATTCTTGCACGTAATTCTGTTTTCTGGGTTGTTCCCATTTCAATTACGTTTTCAGAAACCAATGATGCAAAAGTTAAGTTATTGTCTGGATCGTATTTCGGTGAAAAATCAGTATAATTATTATTCACCTTAGTACCTAAATGTTCCACATTTACATCAGCCGGTTTTTTACCTAATTCCAATGCAAGGTCACAACCTTTATCTTCATTTTTTGCTTGGCGCTTTAAATCTGTTCCTGTTGTTCCTTTTAATTTGCTATTTTTTGAAACTGCCTTAAATGCTTCTTTGGCTTCAGCATATTTACCATTATATTTTAAGCTCATAGCATAGTAAAATCCTGCTTCAGGATATGCGTCCTTCGATTTACCGGCATCAACGGTAGTTTTATACCACTTTTCAGCATCTTTATAATTACGTGCTAAATAATATGCTCTAGCAAGCTTGAAAGCAGCTTCTTGCGTAGCATCGTCATCGTAAGCTAGCTTGTATACATCTTGTGCATTATAATAACTACCGGCAGACATCAATACATCAGCATACATCATCTTGCGGGTGTAATTCATTTTGTCTAATCCTGGATCAGCGGTTTGTGCTTGCATTGAAGCTGCAAACAAAACGATCGTGAGCATTGCGAATATTTTTTTCATGCTTTATTGTTCTTTATCTGTTGAAAATTTGATTAGGTTCACTATTCTTAATAACGTGGACAAGGCATTACATAATTACTAGGAATTACAGGCAAGATACAACCTGTATACACTAATGATAATTCGAATCCACCTTTTCCTGCACTTGCATCTTGTAATGTTGATGTATTAATATCATAGCTTGCTCCAAAACGGAAATTTTTATAATCCATTCCAACAGAAGCAATAACAGCATCATCTAAGCGATAAGCGCCACCAAGGAAAAATGTTGCCGGGAAATTCGAATTATTTAAGAAATAACCAAATTCACTTCCAACAATTATTTCTTGTGCACCTGACTGTGTTTGGAATAATACTGATGGAATTATACCAAACTGTCCACCTAATGTAATACCTGCTTTTAAGTGAGCAACAGTGCGCGCGCCCAATTTATTTGTTTCATCGTTTAAGAAACTTTCTTTTGGAGAAATCAAGTTGAACATTGCTGCTCCACCTGTTATATTAAATTTCTTAGATACTTCGTTGTGATAGACTAACCCTGTACTCATATTTAATTTTAAAACGTTTCCTGCATAATCATCTTCACCAGAAGGCAAGTCGACATTAAATTCATCACCATCCCATTGACCTGGCCATTTTAATGCATTAAAATCTAATGACTTCTGCATCATACCTGCTTGAAGGCCTATTGAAAGGTTATGATTATCACGACCACCTAATCCTAAAACAAAAGCAGTTGAAGCCATTACCGAAAGGTTACTTAAATTACCATCACCAGATACATCATTATAGAGCAATAAGCCGGCAGTTAGTTTGCTAGCTGCGCCAATATTTTTAATAACTGGTGCATCAAAAAACGCTTCGTAGGTTACATAAGGAGTTGTAACACTATTCCACTGGTTGCGGTAAGTAAGTCCTGCTCTCCAATCACAGGAATTAACGCCCGTTAAAGCAGGGTTCAATGCTAAAGGAGCTGCATTGTACTGGGAGAAGTGAATGTCCTGCGCTTTGAGTACACCCACAGCCATGAAAGCTGCTAAAAACGTGATTTTGTAAATCTTCATCATTGGTTACTTTTTAAATTTTTTACTGAGTAATGTATTGTTGGTTATTGGTTTATTTGTTTGCTTGCAGGCTAATTTGTCTGCACATTTTATTCTTAAGGGTTAAAAATACTAAATCCATTTTAATCTGCAATATTCTATTACCTGATATTTAAAACAATAACAAGATAGCATTGCTTATTTCACAAGAATTACTGATCCCTGCTGCACAAAGTTTACATTGTTTAAATCCTTGTAATTCAGCACCCAAACGTATGTTCCCATCGGTTGCAGCTCATTGTTAAATGAACCATTCCATGAATTTTCAAAATTTTCTGTTTCAAATACCATCTCTCCCCAGCGGTTATAAATTTGTAAATGGTAAGTTGACAACAAGCCTCTAACAATTATGGTAAACCCGTCGTTAAAGGTATCTCCGTTTGGTGAAAATGCATTCGGCACGCCAACTAAGGCATCAGAGCTTACAGTTACAGTTACCTGATCAGTAAATACGCATCCATTTTCAGTTGTAACTGTTACAGTGTAAGTTGTTGTGGTTTCGGGCGCTGCTGTTGGATTTTCGCTATTTGCATCGCTTAAACCTGTGCTTGGCGACCAGCTATATTCAACTCCACCATCTGCATCGAGCAAAGCAGTTTCACCATAAAAAATGGTTGTATCAGCTCCTGCATCAGCAGTAGGTTCTTGAATGCTAACCTCAACTTCGGCAGTATTTACACAGCCAGCCAAAGTGCCTTCAACGGTATAAACAGTATTAACGTCTGGTGATGCATCCGTAACCGCTTCGTCGGGATTACTCAACGTTTCCACTGGAGTCCACGAGTAGGAAGCTGCACCTGAGGCCGTTAGCGTAGCCTCAGAACCTGGACAAATTAACGTATCGGCAGAAACTGTTAAAGGAATGGCATCGTAAACATAAATGACTAAGCTATCTCCAACTCCTGCAATACAGCCCAAATCAACTGTAATTATAATAGTTTCAAACCCTTCATCCAGCCCATCCTCATCAGCAATAATTGGAATTTGAATTAAAGTATCTCCTGGATAAAAAACTAATGTTTCTGGAATTGTCGTATAATCTGTACCGCCGTCTGCTGTGCCCGTAACATCAAGTGTTATCGTAAATGTATCTGATGGTGCAAACGACAATTCAAAAGTTAACAAACCATCATTACATCCTTCAATAACATATGGATATCCCTCAATAGTTGTCTCGTAAAGTAGCGTAACACCTGGACTAGAAAGCGAACCTGCTTCAATAAATACACCTGAATCTAATGCATCATCAAGGTCATCAGCTATAGCAATTTTTAAGTGATAGGTTTCACAAGGGATTACATTCCTCTTAGCTTCTAAAACTGTAGTAAAACCATCGTATTGTATGTAATAATCATCAGTATTAAATGGCGCATTAAACCCTGTGCCATTGATATTATAAAACTCACTATTGGTAACATCGTTTACATTATTAATCGAAACAATTGTTGCAGTTCCAGGAATTAATGCAAGATTCTCAATCCCAACAATACCTGGCCCACTGATATAAAATGCAAATACATCATTAAATGAACCTACATATTCTAAATATTCTTCTGAGCCAAATGAATAATTGAATCTAATGGTATCAGATGTAACCGTAAGGTCAAACTCCAACACACAGGCATCATTTGTGCCCAAAACTCCTGGAATATCGTCCAAATCAGGGTCTCCAGGTGCAAAATTTGAAGTAGAAGAACTACTAGTGTTATTTGGACCTACAGCATTAGAAACACTGCCACTTGTTAAAAGTATACCATTAGTAATTCCAACGTTGCAATCAACACAATCAAAAAAACCATACGCCCCATCAGGACAATCCATTGTTACGTCAGATATGGTAACGCCCTCGCCAACAAGTGATGTAGCAAGTTCCAAGGGTGTTGCAGATGCGTCAACTTCTAATTGCGCATACAGTGAATTAGGGATAAAAAATATAGTAGAGGCTGTGCACGCAGCGAGGAGATAATTGCGTAAAATAGGTTTCATTTAAATCGTATTTAAGGTTATTCCATTAATTCACTTTCAAATTTACAAAAAAAATTGGTTAATCTGATAAAATTTCAGGAATGTGCAATAATTGAAAATGACTCAAAAATGACCTTCAGAGCAGATTCAGCATGTGTTGCAGTGGGATTTTACTATACTTTTTGTGTGCGTTTTGACATTCGCCACAACACGAACATCATTCCCAGCCCGAAGCTAATGAATATTATTGAGATAAAGGTAGCCTGTGTTGCATGAATGCCCATAAATTCCAAAACATTGTTCACCCTTATTTTTTCTATAAGGTATCGCTCTATTCCCGCAAACACCACATAAAGCGCCAATAACATCCCTGGAATCTTTAATTTTTTTCTCAAGTACCACAAAATTCCAAATATGATTAGCGACATAAAAACTTCATATATTGGTGTCGGGAAAACAGCAACGGGCAGCTGTCCACACCAATCGCCTTGACAACCTTCTATATAAGCGCCTTCGCTATTTACATTATACGCATAATTCTGCGCAAAAAGTGATCTTGGCAAAAATGAGGGTCCTTCGAAGTAGATTGAAGGCACATTGCTTAACGAATCAAATTCGCCTTCGTAATAATTAGCATTAATTGATAATATTTTTTCAAATTCGCCAGGGGCAGCCGCTGCAACTGTTCCATCTGCTTGCGAAATATAAGCGCTATTTAATATACCCCAATCGCCATCGCCAGAAACTTGACACCCTAATCTTCCAACTGCATAAGCAAGAATTAACGTTGGCGCAACCGCATCTCCTAAATGCAAAACATTTATTTTTTTGCTTCGTGCAAATAAAATAACTGCCAACGCTCCCAATAATAATCCTCCATAAATAGTTAAGCCATTAAAGAAATTACCCAATGGATCTTCAATAAAATCTTTCCATCCATTTGGTTCTTCGAAATTGGAAAATATTTTTGCACCTAGTATACCAAATACCGCTGCAATCATAACAATATCGCCTAACCTATCGTGAGGAAAAACATCAATAGTTTTTTCTTTTGGTTGAGGTAACTTTTCTTTATTCTTTTCTCTGAATTTTTGATATGCCAATAATATACCACCTAATAATCCAATTAATATATTGCCTTCCCCCGAAAATACAAATGATTGAGGATTTTCATTAAATGTATCCCAATTCAAAATCATTCCACCAATTTTAAAGAAGATGACAAACCCCAACAAACCGTTCGAAATTAACTCGATAGTTGAAGCGGGCATTCCAACCATTATTTTTTGCTTAGTTGGCTTAAATACACCTTCCTTTTCTTTGCGAATTAATTCCTTATATAATACCCATCCGGCAACTAAAAATGCCATACCTACAAAAAAGCCAAAACTAAAAATCGGAAATTGCCAATTCGTATTAAATAAATCGTTAAATAATTCTGCAATCGTTGCGTAAGAGCGAAGTAGTACCATTATTCTTTATTTGGAATTAATTTGTAACCTTTGTTCATTTAAAAATTGGAATGATACATGTTGTAATTCGTCTACAACTGGCATTCCAAGCATATTTCCATCAGGGCTCACCTGGTTTAAAAGCACCGTAACCACTTCATTTACTAGCAGTGGGTCGTAATGTGTTTTTACTTTAATATAATTATCTGTAAACCCAAACATCCATTCGCCATCTGTTTCTTCTTCAAACAACACTGCTCGAGTCGTTCCAACAAATTGACTATAAAAATGCCTGCGTTTCTTTTCACTTAAACTGCGCAATTGTGTTGTTCTTTCATCGCGTATTTTTTGCGGCACTGCGTTTGGCAGGCCTATGGCAAATGTATTTGGTCGCTCACTATATGTAAATACATGCAAATAGCTAATATCTAATTCGTTTAAAAAATGATACGTTTCTAAAAAGTCGTCATGCGTTTCGCCGGGAAATCCGGTAATTACATCAACACCAATGCACGCATGTGGCATTTTTAGTTTAATAAATGATACACGAGAAACATACAATTCACGTTGATATCTTCTACGCATTAAACGCAATATTTTATTGCTGCCACTTTGTAAAGGAATATGAAAATGAGGAACAAATTTTTGCGATGCAGCAACAAAATTAATAATTGATTCTGTTAATAAATTCGGCTCAATAGACGATATGCGATATCTTGAAATAGTTGTTTTATCTAACGATTGAATTAAGTCATAAAATGATTCTTCGTTTTCGGCCCCATTTTCATGTCCAAAATCGCCGAGATTTACGCCGGTTAAAACAATTTCTGCTACCTCTTGTGTGGCAATTTGTTTTACATTTTCCAATACATTTGCTATAGTATTACTTCGGCTTTTTCCTCTTGCTAGTGGTATGGTACAAAATGAACAAGTGTAATCACATCCATCTTGTACTTTTAAAAAAGTTCTAGTTCTTTCGCCAAAAGACCAGGCAGAATTAAAAATATTAACCTCATTAATATCTCCAACAACATATTTGCCTTTACCTTGATGAGTTGATTGTTGTAACGATAAAACATGTGCGACAAGATTAAACTTTTCTGCTGCACCTAAAACCAAATCTACACCGGGAATGGAAGCAATTTCTGCTGGTTTTAATTGAGCATAACATCCCACAATAATAACGCCTGCGTTCGGCGATGTTTTAAGCGCTTGTTTTACAATTTTTCGACATTTTTTATCAGCATGGTCAGTTACCGAGCAGGTATTAATCACATACACATCGGCGGCCTCGTGAAAAGGCTTTATTGCAAACCCTGCATCTTCCATCTGCCGGCCCAACGCCGAAGACTCCGAATAGTTGAGTTTACAGCCTAAAGTATATAAAGCAACGGATTTACCTGACATGTTGCGGTAAAATTAAGCATTTCGGCTGTAAAGCGCCTACAAATGCGGTAAAGCAAGCAGTTTTACCCTTAAACGGCACTTTTCGTGGATTAACCATATACCCAGAATAAGCAATAGAAATCGTATCATCGTATATTATGTAATAAAATCAGATGTTTGCTTCCTATAATATACCATTTTCAAATTGTTTGCTATTCGGGTTAAACTCAACTAAAGCAATAGTTTGATTAATTTGTTAATGTCTATTGCTTAATTTGGAATAAATTTGACCTGCCGAAACCTTAAACTAGATTATATAATGGAATTAATACCATCTTATGTTTTGTAATAAAATCAAATGTTTTAAGCCAAAAAAATGCTCTTTTCAAATTGTTTGCTTAAAAATTAAAACCCATCTGAGTGCATAGCTTAGTTGATTTACTGCTTGCTATTGATTAATTCAGGTTAAAAAAATTGCAAAAAATGCTCATCCAGTTAAAAAACTATCAATTTGACCTTCGAAAACCGCTCGATATCTCAATTTCCTTGCATGATGGCGAGCAGGTAAATTGTTATTTTGCACCTCCGTTTAGCACAAAAGCGGTCGAAATGGGCAATTTTATCGGCGACACTAATCGTGGTGGATTGCTTAACTATAAAAATGTTAGCCTAAGTCCTCATGGAAACGGCACACATACAGAATGTGTCGGACATATATCTAACAGTGGACACACCATTAACAAAGCATTGCAGCAATTTCATTTCATAGCCCAGCTTGTTACAATTACTCCTGAAAATGCACCAAATGGTGACCTAGTAATATCTCGCCATCAAATACAGCAAATATTGGCGGTCGATGTTGAAGCATTAATTATTCGCACCTTGCCAAATACAGTTGACAAGAAGATTAGAAATTATAATCAAACCAATCCGCCATACTTAACCGTCGAAGCCACTAAATTGATTGTTGAGCAAGGCATACAGCACTTATTAGTTGATTTACCTTCTTTGGATAAAGAGGAAGATGAGGGCCGATTAGCCGCACATAAGGCCTTTTGGCAATTTCCCGACAACATCAGAATGGGTGCTACAATTACAGAGTTAATTTTTGTTGATGACTCAATTTCTGATGGCATTTATTTGCTCAACTTGCAAATAGCTTCATTCGATATGGATGCAGCCCCTTCAAAACCGATACTATTTGCACCTTTAAAGCCATGATTTAGTAACATAATTTTGACTATTTCATAACGATAAGCTTAACATTTTCGACAACAAATAAAGGGTATCTTTGACCCTTCAACTATTTTATGAAAAAACAAATACTCACCATCTCCCTTTTAATGGGTTTTCAAAGTCTAATTATTGCGCAAATTACAATTGCAGAAGCTAGAGCTTTGCCGGCAGGTAGCTCAGTAACTGTTAAAGGCCTCGTGCTAAATGGCGCTGAACTAGGCGACATCCGTTATATTCAAGACAACACAGGCAATATTGCCGTTTATGGCGCAACCTTGTTAGATGGCATTTTACGTGGCGATTCGATTGAAACAACAGGACCACTTTTTAATTATAATGCCTTATTAGAAATTTCACCAGTAAGTAGTGTTACCTTATTAAATTCAGGCAATCCATTGCCAGCGCCTATTGATGTTACAACAGTTTCAGGTTTTATTGAAGGATATGAAGCTAAACTCGTAAGAGTAAACAGCGCTTTGTTTGTAGATGCTGGAACATTTTCTACAGCAGGCTCAGGAACGAATTACGATATTACCGATGCAACAGGCACTAGTGAAGCACGTGTTTTAACTGCAACAAATATAGATGGCACACCTATACCTGTTGATGAGGTTGCTGTTACAGGTATTATGAGTCAATATGCTCCTGGCGGAACAGGCGGATACCAATTATTGCCTAGAGATTTAAGTGATATTGCAACTGGTGGAAATCCGCCTATTATTTCAACCGCATTAACGCAAACAAATATTACCACATCGTCATTTACGGTTAACTTTAACACAATTAACCCAGGCTCTACAATTATATATTACGGCACTACCACTGCATTAGGATTAACATCAACAGATGCAGCATTAGTTACTGCCCATGCATTTAATTTAAGTGGCCTAACCGCTGGCACAGTGTATTATATTCAAGCAGCAAGTGTGAGTGCAACAAACGACACCTCTTTTTCAGCAATCGCTGCAATGGCAACTGCATCAAATTCAACTGGACAAATAAAAGTTTGGTTCAATAGCAGCGTTGACAATAGTGTTTCAACTGGCACAAATGCAATTTTTGTTAATGGAACAATGGACGATACTATTATTTGGTATTTAGACCAAGCGCAATACAGTGTCGATTTTGCTATTTACAATATTGACAATGTAAACAATATAATTACTGCCATTAATGATGCCTATGCACGCGGTGTTGATGTGCGCGTAATTTGCGACAGCGGGGTTGATGATTTTAATTATAATTTAATAACTGTAGGTCCAGGTAAAAAGAAAAAATCACCTGCCGATGGCACAACAAATGCTGACGGTGCTTTTTATGGCATTATGCATAATAAATTTATTTTAATAGATGACGTATCAACTGACCCTAATGACGCATGGGTTATTACTGGTTCAATGAACTTCACCGACAATCAAATAAAGGTTGACAAACAAAATATTATAGCCATTCAAGACCAAAGCTTGGCACGTGGGTTTAAAGTGGAATTTGATGAAATGTTTAGCGGAAAATTCGGTCCGGATAAAACCAATAATACGCCGCATGAATTTGTAATAAATGGCAAACGCGTTGAACTACTTTTTTCACCAAGTGACGAAGTTGAAACTAAAATGCTTGAAAAAATAAACACTGCCGATTATGATTTACATTTTGCGGTATTTTCATTAACGAGGTTCAGTATTAGTTATGAAATTGAAGATGCTGTAACAGAACGTGGCGTTTTCGCAGCTGGTATATACGATCAAACAGATGCTGCCGACCCAACCGCAATTGATGTTTTAGAAGGCGCGCTTGGCGATAGATTTTTTTCTTACACGGGCAGTAATTTGTTACACCATAAATATTTAATTATTGATGCCAATTGCACGCAGTCGGATCCATTGGTATGGACAGGCTCTCACAATTGGAGTTCAAGTGCAAACTCTCGCAACGATGAAAACACTATTGTTGTACATGACTCCACTATAGCCAATATTTACTACCAAGAATTTATGCAACGTTATAAAGACGAAAGTGCAACAGAATTTTTAACAGAGAAATGTGATTTTGTTGGAGTAGATAACATCAATGCTGTTAGCGAAATATATGTATATCCTAATCCGGCAACAAGCCAATTATCAGTATATGCTGCTTTCTTAAACGAAGCAGATTTTGTATACATCTATGACTTATCTGGCAAGAAATTAATTGCTGAACCAATAAGCAATCAGCAACAAATAACAATAAATATTGCTGATTTAAGTGCTGGGATATATTTTATAGTTGTTCGGAATGGAAATGTTTTAAGCACGGAGCAGTTTGTAAAAAAATAATGCTATAATGCAAATAAAATAATAACCCATGAAAATGAAACGCACGCTTTTTATTGTTAGTGGTTTAATATTCACATTTTATTTAAATGGCCAAGTATGTGAACCCACAGTTGCATTTAATTTTAATGGCACTACAATTGATGTTTCTGGCAATGGAAATGACGCGGTATTATTTAATGGTGCTACTACCGCGGCCAACTATCTTGAAATTGGATATAACCATGATGACAGAGCTGAGGTACCTGCTATAACATTAGATGGTGTTTCAGATTTTACAATAACATTTGAATTCTATTTAAACGGGCTTAATTTATCCGGTGTATCTCCAACAAACACATTTATTGCTGGTGCAAGCTCATTTAACGAATCAGAATTCGCCATTTCTTATCAAGCAGATATTGAAGCAATTGTTGTTGCTCTAAAGGGCAGTGGAGATATATTTCCAATCTCTTTGTTGTTAGAAAGCTGGTATTGCTTAACTGTTAAGCGCAACGGCAGTAACGTAACTGTGTTGGTAGATGGAATGGAGGTTACTACAATCGATATGACTTCGAGCCCACTTAGCATCGAATTTCTAGAAATAGGTCAAGAATTGGATTGTGTAGATGGATGTTATGCTACCAATCAAAGCTTGAATGGAAGAATTGAAAACTTTAAAATTTATCCTTGTGCCGAACCAAACGTAGGTTGCCAGCCCTTTGAAGTTGCTTGTGATACGTTACTTAATTACAAGTTTGATGGCAATGTTATTGACTATGGCACATTTGGCAATAATGGAACACTTAATGCGGGTGCATCAGTTATTTCAAATATTCTTAAAATAGGTTACAATAACGACGACTATATTGATGTGCCGGTTGCGGCAGCTGATGGATTAGTTGATTTTGCAATTTCTTTTAATTTTTATCTCAACGAATTAAACATAGATGGGTCATCACCAACCAACACGTTTATAGCAGGAACTGATGGGACGAACATGCACGAATTAGCACTTTCTTATGAAGCAAGTTCCAATGCATTTGAAGTGGCAATTCATGAAGTGGGAGGAATGATACCTGCTTCAATTGCTGCTAATGTATGGTATTGTGTTACTTTTTATCGCAGTTTCGATAGTGTTTGGATTGAATTGGACGGTGTGTTGTTGCCAACAGTATTGTTATTACCTGAAGGCGCTTTGTCTATTTCATTTCTTGAAATTGGACAAGAGTTAGATTGTGCTGATGGCTGTTTCGCTGAAAACCAATCGTTAAATGGTAAAATGGATAATCTAATTTTCCAAAATTGTACGAATCAAATACTTTGCAGTGAAGTGAGTGTTGGAATTGAAACCATTAAATTAGATGCCATTTCGATATTTCCAAATCCGGTGAGCGATATGCTTTACATTGAATTCCCTAAAGCGCTTTCAATCAATAATATCTCTATTATTTCGTTAACCGGCCAGCAAGTGAATGCGATAATTACACCTAAATCTAACCTGACTTATGAAATTGACATGTGCAACCTTATGCCAGGTATTTACTTTTTGCAATTGAGGGATAGAGAAAAGGTGTGGAGCAAGAAAATAGTAGTATCGTATTGAGGAGATTGGATATACCTTAATATTAGTTTGGTGTTTTAATAATATTTTATATTTAAGCAATTACTCTATAAATACAATTATATATGGAAAGAAAAAAATTAATTTTACCTTTTTTTAAGGCATTATTTACTCAACCTGCTGTTATACTTAAATCATTATACCATGGCATTGTTCCTCATGATAGGAAGGCATTCGTCATTTCGCAATTTGGCAAGTCAAATGGTTTAAACGAGGTGGATTTATTAGACTTATTTCCATTATTTAATGAGGTAGTTGAACCTTTCTCACATTTATATGGCACTTCTCTTCCAATAGATTTGGCAATTCTAAAAAAAATTGCCAAACAAATTACAGATTGTGAATATTTGGAAATAGGATCTTGGAGAGGTGAAAGTCTTGCTAACATAGCTCCAAACTGTAAACGCTGCGTTTCACTTAGTTTATCTGATGATGAAATGCGTTCAATTGGATTAAGCGAGAAGGTGATTTCCATGCAGCGATTTTACTCTAAGAATTTAAAAAATGTATCACATCTTGAAGGTGATTCTACCAAATTTGACTTTAGTAAAATAGGGAAATTTGATCTAATTTTTGTTGATGGTGACCATCGCTATGAAGCCGTAAAAAGTGATACTGAAAATGCATTTAAGTTATTGAAAAATGAAAATTCAATTATTATTTGGCACGACTACACTGAGCAATATGAGCATATCAACTGGGAGGTGTTTGCAGGCATTTTATCTGGGGCGCCAGAGAAAGCACATGATTCAATTTATCATATCACAAATTCTTTATGCGCCATTTATCTTCCTCATCACATTAAATCAAGCAAATACGATTATCCGAAATTTCCTGACAAGTCATTTAAGATTACAATTGAAGGACACAGAATTTAATGCGTAATGTCTTGTATAATTTCTATTAATTTATTTCTTGTCTCCAATGGGAATTTTTCAATAATTCTATCGCGTGCTGCCTTCCCTAAGAGATTGACATTACATTTTAACGCAGCTTGAACAATTAATTCAAGTTTTTCAGGATTTTTTGCCTCCAAAACGAAGCCAGTATCACCCACAATTTGCGGCAAGGCACCTACACTAGAAACTATTGGGACACATTCACATAACATAGCCTCGCAGGGTGCGCTTGGGAATCCTTCCATTACAGATAATTGCAAGTAAAATTGATGTGAGGCATAAATACTTCGGAGCTCCTCATAAGGAACAAAAGGCAATATTGTAACATTAGGTGGCACAGTTCCATAATTCATTCCAGGTGAATCCCCAACAATTGTAAATGTGCAATCCGCATGCAAGTAGGCTATGTAAAATATTAAATCTATTCCCTTGCGAGTGAAATTAGCTTTATTCATTTGCCCTACAGTCAAAAACGACTTAGCCACTTTAGCTTCTTTGCAATAAAACCTATTATAGTCATATCCAATATTTACCACCGTAAATGGAGTTTCAGGGTTATTGCAATATACTATATACCCCTGTTTTCTAGGCCCATCAGGCAAGTATTTATAATCGGCATACCTTAACGAAGCGTCAACTGGTGCAAGATGTGAAGCATGTTTAATTGAATATCGTGTACAGAATCCCAAAAACTTCTTTCTAAAATTACCATAATCCATTTCAGGAAACGAAACGCAATCTGTACCGCCAAGAATAATTAAATGAGGGCGATTACTTAATTTTGCAAATATAGCAGGTAAAAACGAAGAGTATCCAGCAAAAAACGAAACGTATATTTGTGTTGATCCTATATGCCTTAAAAGCGAAATAAAATGTTTAAAAAAATATACCGGTAAATTTAAAGTTTTTTGGTTAAAATGAAATGATATCACGTCAAAGTAATTTTTTAATAATGATTCATCATTTTTTACAAATGAGATATATACTGGATAACTATAATACACCCTTTTTGACATACACAGCCTTTGAGGTTTGAAATAAATTAAACTCAAAATTAAGAAATTTAGTAATGGTTATTGGTAACGGATTATTGTCTAATGCTTTCAGCAAATACAAATTAAACGAAGAAATTCTGGTTTTTGCGTCTGGAGTATCTAACTCCAGTAGCAACAATCAGCAGGAATTTGGTAGAGAGCTAAGCTTGCTTGATACAATATTGAAAAGCCAGACTCGTTTAATCTACTTCAGTACAATAAGTATTTATGACCCTGATTTGAAAGATAATTTATATATAAATCATAAACGAAAAATAGAAAGTATTATTCGTGAAAGTAGCAATGATTACTTAATATTCCGACTCCCAATTTTAGTTGGCCACACTAAAAATCCGTTTACTTTATGCAATCATATTGCAAATCAAATTAATAGTAATAAGCCAATAAAAATTTTTAAAAATGCTTGCAGGTACCTAATTGATGTTGATGACCTAAGTTTAATTCTCCCAATATTTATTGAAAATAAATCCTATATAAATATCACTATTGATGTAAACTACAACAATCAAATAACCATGGAAAATCTTGTGGCAATATTCGAAAACTTATTACGTAAAAAAATAGAAAAAATATATTTCAATCGTGGTGGTTGTTATAAATCCGACAATAGGCTGTTCCTTGCTGAAGCACAAAAACAAATTTCATTAGAAAATCCAAATTATATTAGCGAATGCATAGCAAAGTATTACAGTTAATACTTCCTAAACCTTTATCATAATTCGTCCAGTATAGTCAATTCGGTTTAAAAGCGGTGAAATACCATTCTCCTTGAAATATTTATCAATTGCTTCTTTCGCTCCTTGCCAATGGCCATAATCATCAATAATTAAAACACCACCCTTAACTAACCTTGGGTAAAGATGTTGCATTTCATGATATGTAGATTCAAACCAATCTGTATCTAAACGTAATATTGAAATTTGATCTGGGATAGTTGATGGAATTGTGTCTTCAACTTTGCCTTTGACAAAATTAATTAAGCTAGACGGAAATCCAATTGAATTTAAATTTAATTCAACCTCTTCTAATGATGAGTAGCAAAATAGCTTATCTTCTTTTTTAACTTTACCCCAGTCTCTAATTGCTTCAATTCCATTAATTGAAACATCTTTATCTGTTGGCAGACTCATCCCTTCATAAGTATCATACAAAAACATTTTCCTATTGGTAACTTTATTATCAAGGAACGTTTTCGCAACTAACATACTGCTTCCGCCTTTCCAAACTCCACATTCAACAAAATCGCCACCCAAATCGCTATCAATAACATATCTAACTGCTTTATAAAGCGAAAACATCCGCTCGATGGAAGTCATTGTAAATGGGCTGCAGAGATTGTAAATAGTTTTAAATTTAGAATCAATAATAAATTCCTCAAGTTCACGAGCGCTATCCTTCTCAATTCTATATCCTAATTTATTTGCTACTCTTACTACTAAATCTTTTATCATCTGGTTAAACTAAATTCTAATAAACTGATTAACAGTTTAATTTAATGTTGAACAATAAAATTCAAGGTTGTTGATGAGTTATTTAGCGACTGCTTTAGGATGTACATTCCGGATTCAAATGCTTCCACATTAATTATAAGCATATTTGATGCGGCATTATCTAAAACATATACTACCCTTCCGGAAATATCAACGACTTCGATTTTGGCGCCTTCTTCCAAACCCTGGATTAAAATTTCATTAGAGGCTGGCACAGGATACGCTTTCAAATCAGCAAGACTGCCTACATTCACCTTCGGTTCATTTGGAGTTAAAATATTAAAAATAAACTCACCTCGGTCTATAAAATTCTTCTTTGTTAATCGTTTTGTTGCGGTTGTTAATACAGCAGGCTGCGGAGTCCATAGGTCAACACTGCCATCTAATCTCTTACTGAGAGAAGAATTAATTTCATTAACCACGGTAACAATGCCGTTGCTATAGGAATAAGTGTATGTTAGTGTATATTTAGCATCAGTAGCGTTATTTGCCGAAAAAACACCATAATAATATGATGGATAAGATGACAATCCAGTAGTTGAAAAAGGAGCGGTATCCACCCTATATAAATGCACTCCATAAGGCAAATTTCCAATCTTACTTACCTTAAGTTTATCTCCGCCAGCAGAATTTAATGTCAACACGTCTCCAGCGTAGTCAACATCATAAATCAACACGCTTTCATTGCCAATTGGAGCACCTGAATTCAATTTATTCACAATTCCAACTAAATTTGCATCTATTCCTGAAGGAGAATAATCAATTACTGTAGTTGAAGTTAAATCCTCATCAACAATCCAATAGCCAATTAAACCAATTTCAGCTTCGGTTAACTTTTCGCACATTTTATCACGAATGTTTGCTTCTGTTCTACTAATATTCCAAAGTCGAACTTCATCAATTTTACCATTAAATGCATCTGCTCGATGCACCGTAGCATATCGACCAATATTTGCAGTATTAGAATTATGTAAAATCGTAGTATTTGTTGCACCACCATCTGTATTCGCTGAAGGTTGTAAAACTCCATTAAAATAGAATTTAATATCCGTAATAGAATTTGCAACTATGGCTAAATGTATCCACTCATTTAGCGGAGCAATTGTAGTTGTTGTTTTGCCTCGCCTATGCGCGCCACCAGCACCTAAACCATTTCCTATTTCAAAAATCAAATTACCGACTGGGCTAAATCTAGCATAAAAGCCATAATAATTGCCAGAAGTACTACCATCTGTTGAAAATATCGGTCCAAATAATTCATATTCCTCTTGGAAAACCCATGCTTCAAGGGTAAGCGGGAAATTCAAGCTATTGAAGTTATTGCCTAAATCATAATAATTGGAAGCATCGCCATCAAAATCAAGTGTTAGCCCTGACCCAACAAAATTTGATTGAGCATTGATATTAAAAATAACAAAAAATGCAATGGATGTGAGTAATGTTCTTTGGTTTTTCATAGATTCTATGTTTTAGGTGTGTAATTAGTGTTTTAAGTTAAATAGTTTTTAATAAATAATATTTCTTTAAACTGAGCAATTATATCTTATAGGATTTGTAAACATATTACTATGCTAATTTTTGCAATTATAACAAATTAAAAACCCTATAAAAAATGCATTCTTAAAAGTAAAGTTAATAAAAAAACGAACAAAACATCATATTTTTTAATCCTATAGTCTATTTTGTCGCATTTTGCGAACAAATCGTAAAAAATCGATTAAATCAGCATCAAACATAGGTCGAACCAACATTATAAAAACTTGATTTCGTATTACTTCAAACCTGTTGAATCATCCACGGCTGCTATGTCTTCTTGTAAAGCTTAACTCATTCGCTCAATACAATAATAGCAACTACAAGTGCTTTCGTGCACTTTTCGGGTATTCATTACGTTTTCCTTCGACTTCGAGTCCAAATACGTCTAGATTGCATTTCTAACCCAAACTAACGAATAAGTTGTGACGTTATCTTGGCTTAAGCGGAAAAAGCTGCGGACACTTTCTGAGCGAACCCAAAATCATTCATTTGAGATGGTACCAGATTTACCAAAAATTTACAGGGCAATTTTGCTTTTACCAATTTAAATGCTATCAAAGTTAAATCTCATTCAGACACTTAAAAGCAAGAATAGGAAACAACTATCTTAAATTCAATTTTCATTAATTGAACCTTTACCTGATTTGAGCAGAAGTGGCAACTGCCTCAATTCATTTCTATATATACCAAGAATGAGCACAACGGCAAGAATTAATTGGGCTAATCCAAACGCCAACTCGGTTAATACATTTAACTCCTGTAACCCAACTACTGCTAAAGTATACACCAACGGAATAACCAATATTTTATATATGTTAAAACTAAATTTATAAATTTTTCTGGCTTCCAACCATAATAGTAAAACTTGGATTGGCCTTACCAAAAAGAAACTCCAAACAGCTCCTAAAATGCCGAAATAATTAACCATAATAATGCCTGATATAATTTGTACAGCAGCAGAAATTAAAAGCACCTTTGGTAAAACGCGGGTTTGTTTGAAATAAAAAAGCGGGTTAATAAAAATAATATAAAGTCCCTTAAAAACAGCAGCAACACACAAAATAGTTAAATATTGAATGCTATCATAATATTGTTCATTGCTCACAAACAACCTAATTATTATGGGTAATAAAAAAATATTTAAGGCAATGATAAAAATATTCATAGCGCTAAAAACGTGGTAATAGCGATTCTCTTCTGCTGAACTTTCAGCAAGTCCCGACTTTTTCCATAATTGGTAAATTCGAGGATTTATTGCTCCAGTAATACCGAGACTAGCGTATTCAATAACCAATGTGCATTTTAATGCAAAATCGTAAACACCTACATCAGCTGCTGTTGCAAATCCGTTTAGAATATAATTATTAATATAGCCCAAAACCCAAGTTAGCAAACTAAATAAAACAATTGGCGTTGCATACTTTCTAATTTGAGGTAATAGTTTAAAGTTAAAAGATATTCCAAACTCTTTCCACCCATAAATAAAAGTTAAAAAGAAAATCAACACACCTGAAATCAACCTTCCCCACATGGGGCCAACCAAAGTAAATGCATATTCATAAACCAGCAAAGTAGAAATAACGACTGTTACCACAAAGTTGAATAATCCGAACAAAAAATATTTAACCGGCTTATCCGAAAATATTTGAATATTTACATAAGTGCGAAACCATGCATTAAAAAATGCCGTTACCACACTCATGAATCCATAAGGAAAAAAAGATATTGTTCCTTCTTTAAAAATTAAATTAAATAAAAAGTAACCAACTACAGAAAACAACAAGGTTAGAATTGCTCCCAAGCTCAATAACATTCCAAATATCGACGAAAGAAATTGCTTTAATTTCGACTTGTCTTCATGATGATCATAGTAATGAACAGAAAGATATGAGTCGATAGCATAGTTCATTAATATTTGCACTAATAGCGCAAAAGAAATATAGATAGCTAATAAACCGTAATCGGCGGTATTCAGATTTTGAGTATACGGTATAAGCAATACCACGCTCGAAAGGAGAGGAAGTGCGCCTCCTGCGGTGATAAAAAATGCTGATTTAACAATACGCTTCAAATTGGGACTTGTGGCAACAAAAATAGGTATTAGCAACCGAACTTACTCGAACATGCCTTTCGAATTGCTTAACTTTCTTAACCCGAGTGTCGTAATCTCTTTGGCTAAAATCAAGAGATAAATATTTTTACTGCTAGCAAAGTTTCGATTGACTTATTTTTGCAGCTAAATCTTACGCGTATGAAGTTCATCTTGTATATCACTTTACTCACAGTATTATTCAGTTCATGTAGTAATTTAGGCGACCGCATAGATTTTGAGGGTGATGAAGTTTATTACAAAGAACCGATTACTGAATTGGACGCCACAAGTATTGGTCAGTTTTTAAAGGATTATAAATATTTTACTGGCAGTGGATTTACTGTTCAGGTTGTCAAAAAAGATCTCATCACCGTTAATTTCGCTACAGTTGAAGGCATTGAAAACGATGAAGAAGTCATAGTAGGCTATTACTTTCTACTTGTTGACATGAGCAATGCTGTAATGGATGGAAAGCCAATAGATATTGCACTTTGTGATGAAAAACTACAAGTAAAGAAAGTGCTGACATTTGCCGATGCCAAAGCATTTCTTGATAAAGCGGTATTATCCCAATAATTTATCAGTATATAGGCTTAATTCCCTGTTAAAAGCTTTTTTAACAGCACAATAGAATAACTAATAGCTCAATTCCAAAATTAATGAAATCACTTAATTGCAAAAAACCTAAAACTGCCCCTAATCCCCTTTCCTTCCAAAGCTAACCGACAACAGCACATAAAGGAATGTCGGGGCAGTTTGTAACGCGGGGATATTACTTCTTCGGGCTAACGATGACCAGTTCGCTTACCTGAATTTCGGTAACATACCTCTTTACATCATTCTTGTCGGTGTAGTTGCGGTTAATCAATTTACCTTCTACTACAACTTCAATTCCTTTTGTAAGGTACTTCTCAGCAAATTCTGCAGTTTTTCCCCAGGCGATTAAGTTATGCCATTGGGTTTCTTTAATTTTTTCACCTTTTGCATTTTTGTAGCTTTCATCTGTAGCAAGATTAAACTTTGCAAACTTTCCATATCCGACACCGGATTTAACTTCTGGATCCGCACCGAGGCGACCAATCAATTGTACCTTGTTTCTAAGGTTGTTCATACGTTAATTTTTTAAGGGTTAAACAATCAGCATTTTTATTTGCTATGCCACTGATATTAGCAGCAACTAAACAAAGATGTAAAAACGAAATAATATCACAAAATTCTAAGCGCTTAAATTCGAATATAAGCGCTTAATTACAATTTTAAAAAAACTGTATATATTTGTTCTATGTTTTATATCCTAAACCTTAAAAACTTTAAAAACTTGTTTATCTATGGAAAACAAACATTGCAGAGAATGTGGCAAACTTGTGTTTGGCCGCATCGACAAGAAGTATTGCAGTGACATCTGTCGTCACTCCCACAACAACCGCGAGCGCATAGCAAGTGGAACTTATGTAAATACGATTAACGCGATTTTGCGCAAAAACAGAAACATTCTTGCGGATTTTAATCCTGAAACAAATGCAAGGGTTTCGAAAAACAAATTAGATGCAAAGGGTTTTAATTTTAATTACATCACATCTGTTGAAACTAACCTGAAAGAAGCATGTTATTATTGCTATGAGTATGGTTATAAAGTAGCAGAATCCGACTGCATTTACATTATTAAAAAAGAAGATTGAGTAGTGTTAATGCAGACTAATTATTATTCATCATTGTAGAATTTGCACTTGCTATTTTTTACAATGATGATTTTTTATTTTTGAATTGATTATTAATCTCAGAATAAACAATAGCAATCGTAACATCTTTTAATATGTAATAAAATCAGATTTGCCCATCAAATAACATGCACTTATCAAATTGTTTGCTATTGGGGTTAAACCCAACTAAATCAATATTTTGATTGATTTATTAATGTCTATTGATTAATTTGGGATAAAATAATAACAACAAGAAAAAAAGATGTTCGGTACGGAAATTGGATTGCATTTACAATTAAAACAAATGAAGCCATTGGTTGGGTTTGTTTAAAAGATTTGGACAACACTGAAGAAATTGAGGTGGGTTTTAGATTGCTACATCGCTTTTGGGGCAAGGGCTATGCAACCGAAAGTGCACAAGCTTTAATTGATTATAGATTTACCAAATGTGGATTATCAGTCATTGTTGGCATAACAAATCAAACAAATTTGAGGGCGCAACATGTGCTAGAAAAATGCGGATATTAATTTATAAAAAAATCATTTTTATATGCTACGAACTTTCGTTACTTTAAAATAAACAAACCTGATTAATTCGCTAATTGGACGTTGCAACAATTTTTTCCTTTCCATTTGATGCTATTTTTTTTGTAACAACAGTTTCTTTTTCACCATCAATTACCACTTGATCTACATCAATTGTATAACTGTTTTCAGGTGTTGCTTCGAAATTAAAATTTTCGTCTAATCCATATTCTGCAGCAGGCTCTTGCTCAACTTCAGATGCGTCGTTATCTGTTTCTTGTGCAACGGACTCCGATTCAACTGCTATTTCACCATCGTAGTTTTTATAAGTATAACTATATTCAGAAAGCAAAATGCCTCCGTCAACATTTCCTGGGTCATAAATAGTAACACCTGTACTTAAGTGTTCAGGGTAATCGCCAATTCCCCATCCTGCACTCGTAGTTTCAATATAATAATAGAATTTATTGCGATGTTGAAATGCAGTGCCTGAAATTTCATATTTCAATGCAATACCAACTCCCATGTGCTTGTGCGGGGAAACTAAAACACAATCAAAACCCAACGCTTTTAATATAGCCTCTAGCAATATGGCCGTGTCTTCGCAATCTCCGCCTTTTTCTACTAATGTTTCAATCGGATAACGAGGATATTCATAAGTACCGTCATTTTTATATTTCATTGTTTGAATAAAACTCACAACACATTCTGCGAGTTGCCAATCGCTTAATTTATTTTCGGCGGCAATGCGTTTAAATTCTGCAGCAAAATTTGCAATAACAGGATACTTAGGATTTTCATTTAAATAAAACAAGAAATCATTATAAACTCTGTCTTGACCTTTATAATAATTATAGGTAGGTTGGTCGTAATAATAAACCATTGTATAAAGTTTACTATCGTAGGTCCAAGTGTAAATGGATTTAACGGCTGTTGCGTGCAAGCTGAAACTAGCAAACACCAATAAAGCTGATAGGATTAATACATTTTTCTGCCCGGTTAGCCAACTCATAAATTTAATTTAGTGTATTAACTACATTCCATATCTTGAATTTTACAATAAACTTGCCACAAATTGTTTTTATTGTATGCCAGTCGTAAATGTTTTACACAATCCAAATATATCATACCTTTCTGAGTTCCGCATTTTCTATATGCACAAAGCGGTGGAGAACTATGTCCTAAATCAATTACAGCTATTTAGGCAGCCCAATTATCTCTGTCTAAACTACGGTATTGAATAGCTTCTGCAAGATGTTCAATTTTAATTTCTTGGGAAGCTGAAAGGTCAGCTATTGTTCTGCTAACTTTCAATATTCTATCATAAGCCCTAGCGCTAAGGCCTAGCTTTTCCATGGCCTTATTCAACAGGCTTTGACCAGCAGAAGTAATTACACATATTTCTTTCACCTGTTTAGCATTCATTTGTGAATTGCTATGAATCAGATTATCGGCAAATCTAAGCTCTTGAATTTGTCTGGCTACAATAACTCTTTTCCTGATCATTTCACTTCTTTCGCTTTCGGAAACTTGGGATAATTCTTTAACTCCAACTGGTACCACTTCTACATGAAGGTCAATTCTGTCTAACAGAGGTCCTGATATTCTATTTAGGTATTTTTGAACTACACCTGGTCCGCATACGCAATCTTTATCAGGGTGATTAAAGAACCCGCATGGGCATGGGTTCATGGCAGCCAGGAGCATAAAGTTGGCAGGGTATTCAACAGAAAAG
>Ga0209181_10001410_pt1:0-5000 | contig 42265 bp, 29 predicted proteins | sample MAT05_FD_187208 | JGI IMG/M metagenome (GOLD analysis project Ga0209181, IMG submission 187208) | Freshwater microbial communities from Lake Fryxell liftoff mats and glacier meltwater in Antarctica - MAT-05 (SPAdes) (version 2) | ecosystem: Environmental > Aquatic > Freshwater > Ice >... | reverse complement strand
AATCCTTCTATATATAGGCAGAAATTGTAATTTTGACCCGCTTTATCAGTTGATATCTTAGTGTAAAGAACGAATTGGGAGTGCAAAGGTAGTGTTTAGTTTAACATTTCAAAATAAATCGAAAAAAAAATATGAAAGTTCACAATTTTAATGCGGGACCAGCCATTTTGCCCGAGTCTGTGCTGAAGCAGGCAGCCCAAGCTGCTATTGAGTTTAACGGCATTGGCATGTCTATTTTAGAGATCTCACATCGGTCAAAAGAATTCCAGGCAGTGATGGATGAAGCTGTTGCTTTAGTTAAGGAAATTGCCGGATTATCGGATGAATACAAAGTAATCTTCGTCGGTGGAGGCGCAAGCACTCAATTTGGTATGATTCCAATGAACATCTTAGACACTAATGAAACTGCTGGTTATGCCAATACTGGCACGTGGGCAAAGAAGGCACAAAAAGAGGCCAAACTATTCGGAAATGTGCAAGAACTAGCAACTTCGGAGCTGGATAACTATATCTATATACCTAAAGGCTATGCAATTCCTGATACACTTAAGTATTTCCACATTACTTCTAATAATACTATATATGGTACTCAATATCATAACATTCCTAAAAGTCCAGTTCCATATATAATAGATATGAGTTCCGACATGTTTTCCCGCCAGCTGGATTACAACCAATTTGATTTAATATATGCAGGAGCTCAAAAAAACATAGGACCTGCAGGTGTTACCATGGTCATTTTAAAAGAAAGCCTGCTTGGCAAGGTAAACCGTCAGATTCCTACTATGATGGACTACCGTACTCATATAAAAGAAGGAAGTATGTTTAATACACCTCCTGTGTTCCCTATATATGTAACTATGCTTACTTTACGTTGGATAAAAGAACACGGTTTAGATAAGATTGAAGCAAATAATAAAGCAAAAGCAGCGCTTATTTATGCTGCAATCGATAGTAATCCATTATTTAAAGGCACAGTTGCTACAGAAGATCGCAGTTGGATGAACGTAAACTTTATTATGGAGCATCGTGAATTTGAGCCTGAATTTCTGCAATTCGTAAAAGAGCATAAATGTGTTGGTCTTGCTGGCCACCGAAGCGTTGGCGGCATGCGTGCATCTATATATAATGCAATGGATATAGAAAGCGTCCAATACCTAGTTGATTTAATGAGCGAATTTGCTAACAAAAAAGGATAATATTTAAAAGTCGCCATCTTAATTATGGCGACTTTTTTTTCATCTTTACATTTTAAAACTATAATTAATATGAGCAATATTTTATTGGCAACAGAAAAACCATTTGCTAAAGATGCAATTGAGCAAATTAAAAAAGTGATTTCCGATGCAGGGCATAATATGATGCTACTCGAAAACTACACAGACAAATCAGAATTACTAAATGCAATTAAAGCAGCCGACGCATTAATTGTTAGAAGCGATATTGTTGATGCTGAAATAATAAATGCAGGTGATGCTTTAAAAATTGTAGTGCGCGCTGGCGCAGGTTACGACAATTTGGATTTATCAGCAGCATCTCAAAAAAATATTGTTTGCATGAATACACCAGGTCAAAATGCAAATGCGGTAGCTGAATGTGCTTTTGGTATGATGTTATATATGGCGCGTAAACAATTTAGTGGCAGTTCTGGCACCGAATTACGTGGTAAAAAACTTGGCATTATTGGTTATGGAAATATCGGCAGATATATGGCGCAGATTGGTCGCGGGTTCGGGATGGAAGTTTTTGCTTATAAGCGCAATATGGACAGACTTGCCCTGCAGATTGATGGCGTAACACCTGCAAGCAGCTTCGAAGATATTTTTGAACATTGCGAATATGTTTCATTGCACATTCCTTCAACTGCAGAAACAAAAGGGGTTATTAATTATCATTTACTAAAATTATTGCCTAAAAATGCTATGCTAGTTAATACTGCAAGGGTTGATGTTGTAAACGAAGATGACTTGTTGCAATTAATGGGTGAACGAAATGATATCGCTTATGTTTCTGATTTTGTGCCCAAGATGGAAACTGCTTTTAAAGAACAATTTGGAAAACGAATTTTTTATCCTACAAAAAAAATGGGTGCTCAAACTGAGGAAGCAAATGTAAATGCAGGTATTGCAGCTGCGAAACAAATAATAGACTTTCTTGACAAAGGTATTGACACCTTTAAGGTGAATTAAACTCGAAATAAGCAATAGAAATCTTATTGTCTCATAGTTTGCAATTAAATCAGATGTTTAGACCGAATATCTCGCACTTTTTAAATTGTTTGCTATTCAGGTTGAACCCAACTAAATCAATAGATTGTTTAATTTGATAATGTCTAATGATTAATTTGAATAAAAATATTGCAGAGATTGCATAAAAAAAGCGAAGCATCAGCCTCGCTTTTTTTATTTATAAAATGGCATCAATTAATAAATATTTGTTTGCTTGTATTACCTTGGTTGCTTGCAATTTGAATTAAATAATTGCCTGTTGCAACATTATCAAGTTCAATTTGATTTAAACCTGCTACAATATTAATAGTAGATATTTGCTTTCCTGATAAGTCGAATACAGTTGCCGTAGCATTTTCTAATCCAATAGTATTCATCACATTAATCATATTACCAAAGCTATAGATGCTAACTGCGCCTTCGGGAAGTTCAGTAACCGCGATGCTTATGGTTGCTCCTGCTTCAATTGCTGCATCTGGAGTATTGTCATATGCATAATCGTGAATAATTATAGTAACCGGATCAACATCAGCTGTGATGCGCATCCAGCCGTAATGATTGTTGCCGCCTGCTGAAAATTTAAATCCGAGGAATTTTTCTCCTTGACCTGGGAAGGCACCATAGGTTGTTCCATAGAAATTAGATGCTAATACCGCTGAATTACCATAGCTCGGATAGCTGAGCCAAGGCCCGTCTGGCCCAATATTTGCGCCAGAATCCAATGCGCTGCCATAGTTATAAAATGAACCGGCATATCCAATAAGTTGGTTGCCTGCATTACCAACTGAATAAGAAGTAACATACCCGAACACAGAACCAAACGACCATACGCCGCTGCTTGTTGAGCTTAAGGTCAAACCAGCAGTAAATTGAAAGTCGATTGAACCATCGCCGTCTACATCAAGGTTGAACAGTCCATCAACTTCTATTGTTTCATCTGCAATATCGTTATAAACAATTTCAGCATTTAATGCTGTTGAACCAGCCGTTAATGCTAATGCCATTGACGAATAGGCTTTTAGCCTTGAACTTAATTCTGCTTTGTAAAGTTTCTTCATAATTTTAAAATTAATATTAACGGCTAAAAATAGGTTTTTTTGGGTACATCAAGTATTAAATATTCAAAAAATGTTGTTAAGGGTTATTTTTATCGTTGTATTTTATTAATAATAAATACTTTAGAACAGGAAATGCCAATTGTTGGTTTAATCCTAAAAAGCCAAAACACTTGCTATCTTTGCGCAAAAAACAACTACTATGGCAATTATAAGATCATTTAACGGCTGGAGACCAAAGCCGGAACAAGCGGCTCAGGTGGCTAGTCGCCCTTACGATGTGTTGAATAGTGAAGAAGCGCGTGCAGAAGCCGCTGGCAACGATATTTCTTTTTTACATGTTTGCAAGCCTGAGATTGATTTACCCGAAAATACTGATCATTATGCAGATGAAGTATATGCCAAAGCAGTAGAGAACTGGAAAAAATTTCAATCTAATGGAACCTTTAACCAAGATGCCACGCCTAATATGTATGCTTACCGTCAAATTATGAATGGTCATGCACAGGTTGGTTTGGTTGCTAATTCTGCAATTGAAGATTATTTTAATGATATCATTAAAAAACATGAATACACAAGGCCTGAAAAAGAAAACGATCGTATTCGCCATATGGCAGAATTACAATGTCACCCAGAACCTGTATTTTTAACTTATCCAGATGTAGCCGAAATTGATACCATTATTAATAAAATAGTAACATCTACATCTCCCATTTATGACTTCACTGCCGACGATGGCATTCAGCATACTTTTTGGATAATTGACAATATTAATGATGTAGAGGGCTTGACTAATTTATTTAATTCGAAAGTGCCTTTTACTTATATAGCTGATGGTCACCATAGAAGCGCCTCGAGTGCTAAAGTTGGAAAGGCGATTGGTCAAAACAATCCAAATCACACAGGCAATGAAGAATACAATTTCTTTTTAAGCGTAATTTTCCCTGCGAGTCAGTTAATGATTATGGATTACAATCGCCTTGTTACTGATTTAAATGGTTATACGGTTGCTGAAGTTTTACAAGCAATTACCGAAAAATTTGATTTAGAAAAACGCGATTCAATTTACAAACCCGAATCACTGCATACTTTTGGATTATATGTGGATAGTACTTGGTATAAATTAACTGCAAAGCCTAATACTTATAACGATAACGATCCTATTGATGTATTAGATGTTACGATTATGTCTAATCATATATTGGATCCAATTTTAGGAATAAAAGATCAACGCACAGATAAACGCATTGATTTTGTTGGTGGTATTCGCGGATTAGGTGAATTAGAAAAACGTGTGAACAGCGGTGAAATGAAATTGGCTATCAGCTTATATCCTGTTTCTATACAACAATTGATAAATATTGCTGATAGTGGGAATGTGATGCCGCCAAAATCGACGTGGTTTGAGCCGAAGTTGAGGAGCGGGTTGGTGGTGCATACTTTTTAAGAGGATGGGAAGGGCACGCGGAGACGCAGAGGTTTTGGTAAGGGATAATGGGAGGGGCACGCGGAGACGCAGAGGTTTTGGGAGGGATGATGGGAAGGGCACGCGGAGACGCAGAGACGCAGAGGTTTTGGGAGGGGATAATGGGAAGGGCACGCGGAGACGCAGAGACGCAGAGGTTTTGGGAGGGATGATGGGAGGTGCACGCGGAGACGCAGAGACGCAGAGGTTTTGGGAGGGGATAATGGGAAGGGCACGCGGAGACGCAGCGGT
>Ga0209181_10001409_pt1 | contig 42313 bp, 36 predicted proteins | sample MAT05_FD_187208 | JGI IMG/M metagenome (GOLD analysis project Ga0209181, IMG submission 187208) | Freshwater microbial communities from Lake Fryxell liftoff mats and glacier meltwater in Antarctica - MAT-05 (SPAdes) (version 2) | ecosystem: Environmental > Aquatic > Freshwater > Ice > Liftoff... | reverse complement strand
CCTTCCAGATTACGAACCGTCAGCGGTAACGCGGGATCGGCGTTACGCTCGATGATGCCGAAACTGCGCGGAAACTTCACGAGCGGCGGATAGGCGCTGGTGCGCAGCGTCATCGGGCGCTTGAGCGTCAGCAGCGTGCTCGTACCCGACTCCTTCAGATTCGGCGGCACGACAAGCGTGAAACGCGTCTCGGCGGGCAGTTTGGAAAAAGTCATCCCATCGCTGTCGGAGTCGTTTGCCACCGGCGAATACAACTTGCCCGCATCATCGCGCAGACGGAAGCGTGGGATGTCGGTGTTTTCGACGGCGCGTTTGAGATTGAAATAAACCGTGGATAGCGGATTGCAGCCCGCGTCCTTATTTTCGCGGGCGCAACTCATCTCGATCCACTCGCCCGAGCGCACCTTGAACTTGAGCGTGTCGGCTGCGTTTTTCAGGTTGTTCGCGGCGGCATCCCAGCGGATGCTGACGTCCGCGCCTGCCGGGAAAGTTTGGGCGCAGCGAAACGCGATCCAGTTTTCGGCGTTGCTGATGCCGGCGGCCTTTAGCAGTTCGGACTTGCGAGCACCGCCGATGACGCGGACGGCGACGACCGAGCGCACGCCTTCGACTTCGCAGTGCACGCGTTCAATGAATGTCTTCGCGTCCACCGGGCCTTTCGCGCGAGTCAGGAAAGCCTGCTGCTCGTCAATGTCGTTGGCCTGATGCGACGGTCGCGATTCGGCGAGGGCTGGGAGATCGGCGGCGTGGGCCGAAGCCATCGCCAGGGTGGTGAAAATCGCGGTCAGTAGGAGACGAAACATAGGTGGCTGTGGAGCTGGAAGAGTTGGCGGGTGGCGAATACGGTGTTCTACCCTAGTCGCAGACGGCGTGCAATCACTGGGACTGTCCCTCCCCCCTCAAGGGAGAGGTTAGGAGGGGGATGGGTTTCGGTTGCGAAACGAAACCCGTCCCCTCCCTGGCCCTCCCCTTGAAGGGGAGGGAACTTGCCACGAGGCTCACTTAGCGTGGTTGGGCATGGTTGTGCTGTGCACCCGATAAACTTCCTCGCGTGACGACCGAACAAGATCAGCAGACGTATTTGCCGCCCGCTCTGCGACCCAAGTTCGCAAAACTGGGTGTGCATCACCTGCGCGACTTGTTGCTGCATCTGCCGATGCGCTATGAGGATCAGACGCAGGTTCGCGCGATCAATGCGCTGGTCGCGGGTGAATCGGTGGTCGTGGAAGGCGTGGTGGAGCACTCGGAAACGACCTTTCGCCCCCGGAAGCAATTTGTGGCGCTGGTTCGTGCGGTGGGCGACGAGGGCAGCAGTAACTTCGCACCGCGCCTGACACTGCGTTACTTCAATTTCTATCCGAGCATTACGCAGGCGCTGAAAGTCGGCGCGACCGTTCGCGTGTTCGGCGAAGTCCGCGACGGGCGTTACGGATTGGAGATGGTGCATCCGGTTTTTAAGAAAGCTGAAGCAGAGACGCCGTTAGCCGATGCGAACGTGGTGTCCGCTACTTCTGCCCGCCTGACGCCGGTTTATCCCAGTTCCGCAGGTATCCCTCAGGCCGCCATTCGCACGCTGGTCGCCAAAGCGCTGAAGGTTGCGGACTGGCAAACCGACATGCTGCCGCGTGCCATGACCGAGGCGCTCGGTCTGCCGCCGTGGCGCGCTGCGCTAGACGTTCTGCATGCGCCGTCGAACGCCGAGCCCGTGATTCCGCTGGACACGCGCTCACATCCGGCATGGCGGCGTATCAAGTTTGACGAATTGCTTGCGCAGCAACTCGCTTTGCGTGACGCAAAGTCGCTGCGTTTTGAGGAAGCCGCGCCTGCGCTACATTCCACGGGCTTGATCACCACGTTGCTGCGGCAACGCTTACCGTTCAAACTCACCGCGCCGCAAGAGCGCGCGTTGTCCGAGGCGTTGCATGACATGCAGCAAGGCGCACCCATGACGCGCCTGTTGCAAGGTGATGTAGGTAGTGGCAAAACAGTGGTCGCTGCGCTTGCCGCGCTGGTCGCCGTTGAAGCCGGATGGCAGGTCGCATTTATGGCGCCAACCGAGCTGCTGGCCGAGCAGCATTTCAACAAACTTTCGCACTGGCTCGCCGAGTTACCCATCAAACTGACGTGGCTCACGGGATCGCTGCCAGCGGCGGAAATGCGGGCGGCGCATGCGGCGTGTAAACGGGGCGAAGCAAATATCGTGATTGGCACGCACGCGCTGTTTCAGAAGAAGGTTTCGTTCGCGCGGTTGGGGTTGGTCGTGGTGGATGAACAACATCGATTCGGCGTCGAGCAACGATTGCAACTGCGGCAGCGCGGACAGCGCTTTGCTCCCTCCCCCCTCGTGGGGGAGGGTTGGGGAGAGGGGGACGGTGGCGAGAGCGCCAACCTCGGCTCTCCAAGCCAACGGCCCCCTCTCCCCCAGCCCCTCCCCCACGAGGGGGGAGGGGAGAAATTCATTGCGCCTCACACGTTAATGATGAGCGCCACACCCATCCCGCGATCACTCGCCATGAGCTATTACGCGGACCTCGACGTGTCGGTGATTGACGAGTTACCTGGTGGGCGGCAACCCATCGCGACCAAGCTCGTCAGCGAAGCACGACGCGGCGAAATTGTGCGTCGCATTTATGAGGCGGCGCAACAGGGAGCACAGGCCTACTGGGTGTGTCCGCTCATTGAAGAAAGCGAAAAACTTGCCGAGCAGGATGTGCAATTGCAAGACGCTACAGCACTGCATGCCGATCTCGTCGCGCTGATGCCAAACGTGAAAGTCGAGCTGCTGCACGGTCGCATGAAGGCTGACGAAAAGGCAGCGATCATGAAGGAGTTCACCTCCAATCGTATTCAGGTTTTGGTGGCGACCACGGTCATCGAAGTCGGCGTTGATGTGCCCAACGCAAGCTGGATGGTGATTGAGCATGCGGAGCGTTTCGGCCTGGCGCAACTGCATCAGCTCAGAGGCCGCGTAGGGCGCGGCAGCGTGGCGTCCACCTGTATCCTGATCTTCGCGGGAAAGCTCTCTGAAACCGCCAAGCAGCGGCTAAAAGTCATCTACGAAAACACCGACGGTTTCATCATCGCCCGCGAGGATCTGCGCATTCGCGGGCCGGGTGAATTGCTCGGACCTAGGCAATCGGGACTACCGTCGTTGCGCTACGCGAACATTGAGGAAGACATCGATCTGGTGGAAGCGGCGCGCGATGCAGCTACCAAACTCGAAAGCGACACGACGTTCGACAGGACCGCGTTTGTTGACCGATGGATCAGACATCGCGCAGAGTTTGCGAAGGCTTAGCCGCTCGCTAGAGCACACGAAGATGCGCCTCTGTCGCGCCATGAACCGCTTGCAGCGGGATGTTTTGGTCGAACGTTGTCAGTGCCCCGTCGTGCTTCACTGCGAGTGCAAGCAGATAGAGATCGGCGATCTGGTTATGTCCGTGGACTCGCGTGAAATCCACGGCTGAGTCATCACGTAACGACACGTCATCAGCCCAAAACTCATGATCCAGCGAGGCGCAAGCATTCACGAGTTGTTGTCGGACCGCCATGATCCCCAACGCGCCGCGTCGCCCGTAACTTGGTAAGTTGAGCACGCGAATGACGCCGGTCTCCACCAGCGGACAGGTTGCGATTTTGATGCCCGGCGTCTCGATCAGTGCATTGGCGCGTGAAGACGCAACGTGCGCATCATCAAACAGGGCCACCCACACGTTGACGTCGAGCAGCAGCCGGGTCGGCGTCACAGACTGTTTTGTGGCAAGGTATCTTGCATCGGGTTCGCGAACAGAATGTGCGACTTCGCGGCGCGTAGCAATGGAGGGCGGCACGTCAGATGCCTTCACGTTCCATCAGCGCCCGGACATGATCGATGGTGATGACTTCGTCGCGCGCGGGCAGCATGGCGAACCGTCCTCGAAGCGATGCAGCGATCAACGGCGCCTGCGCGTATGTCTGAGCGCCAGCGCGGATGAGCGCGGACACGGCGTCACCCAGCGAGAGTCGTTGGCGCATGGCGTAGTGTTTGGCTACGTGCAGCGCGTCTTCTGAAAGGTTGAGAGTGGTTCGCATAGTTAGCTTTGGGAGGGTGCACAGTGGTAGAGGTACCGCTATAGCATGAAAACATCATAACATCAAGTTGATGCGTTCATGTTGATTCGCGTTGAACCGTCGCTTCAGCTGGCCCGTCGCGTCCGTCGCGTCCTCCTCCCGGCCACCCAAAGGGCAGGTCTGAACGACGGCCACATTTAAACGGCCTAGAATTAGGCCAAATGTCCCTTTAGCCACGCTCGCCCGCTCCCTCACCCTTTCTGGGCGATAGCTGTGTCACGCGTGGCTTTTTTCGTTTCTAGAGTCTCCATGAAAGATACTTTCCGCTTCAAGCTTGAACAACTCTCGCGCCGACAGGTCGAGGTGGAGAGCTTGCTTTCTGATCCGTCCGTCACCACCGACATGAATCGCTTTCGGGCGCTGTCGCGTGAGCGGAGCGACATAGAACCGATTTCGGCGTTGTTTGCGCAGTTTCAGGCGCGCGAGGCTGATCTGGCGGGCGCGCAGGAAATGCTGGCCGATCCGGAAATGAAGGAGATGGCGCAGGAGGAAATCGATACCGCGAAGGCAGACATCGAGCGTATTGAAAAAGAGTTGACGCTGGGTTTGCTTCCTAAAGACCCAGCCGATGAGAGGAATATTTTTCTCGAAATTCGCGCAGGTACGGGCGGTGACGAGTCCGCGCTCTTCTCAGGCGATTTGCTGCGCATGTACACGCGGTTTGCCGAGCGGCAACGCTGGCAGGTGGAGATTGTTTCGGCCAGCGAGAGCGAACTGGGCGGCTACCGCGAGGTGATTGCACGCATCATCGGGCAGGGCGCGTATTCAAAAATGAAGTTCGAGTCGGGCACGCATCGGGTGCAGCGCGTGCCGGTAACTGAAGCGCAGGGCCGCATTCACACCAGCGCCTGCACGGTGGCGATCCTGCCTGAAGCCGATCCGGTGAAGGACATCACGATCAATCCGTCGGACTTGCGCATTGATACCTTCCGGGCGTCCGGTGCGGGGGGGCAACACATCAACAAAACCGATTCGGCCGTGCGCATCGTGCACATTCCGACGGGTGTGGTCGTCGAGTGTCAGGATGGGCGCTCGCAACATCAAAACAAGGCGCGTGCAATGGAAGTGTTGGCGTCACGCCTGCTGGAGCGTGAGCGCGCAGCGGCGCATGCGAAAGAAGCGGGTTTGCGCAAATCGTTGGTGGGTTCGGGTGATCGCTCTGAGCGCATCCGCACCTACAACTATCCGCAGGGCCGGATGACCGATCACCGTATTAATCTGACGCTCTACAAGCTCGATTTCATTATGGACGGCGACATTGGCGACATGGTCGACGCGCTGATTTCCGAGCATCAGGCAGAGCAAATGTCGTTGATGGAAGGAGCGATTGCATGACCACTTTCAATCAAAAATTAGAAGCGGCGTGGAAGAAATCGCGCTCGCTTGTTTGCGTCGGCCTCGACCCAGAAAAGAAGCGTTTGCCCGAGCGTTTGTTCAATCGCCCTGACGCGATTTTTGCATTCAACAAGGCCATCATCGACGCGACACATGACATCGTTTGCGCTTACAAACCGCAGTTTGCACACTACGCGGCCATCGCCGCTGAAGACCAGCTCGCGGCGACGATTGACTACATCCATGACCGCTACCCCGATGTGCCCGTGATCCTCGACGCCAAGCGCGGTGACGTCGGCAGCACGGCCGAGTTCTACGCGGTGGAAGCGTTTGAGCGCTATCGTGCCGACGCGGTGACGGTGAATCCGTACTTGGGTGGCGATTCGATTTCGCCATTTACGAAGTACGCCGACAAGGGCGTGATCCTACTGTGCCGCACCTCCAACGCGGGCGGCGCTGACTTGCAGGAGCAGATGATTGACGGCGAGCCGCTGTATCTGCGTGTAGCCAAACTTGCGGCGCAGCAATGGAACTCGAATCAGAACATCAGTCTGGTGGTCGGTGCGACCGTGCCGCAGGTGATTGCCGATGTGCGCAAAGTGGTGGGCGACATGCCGCTCTTGGTGCCCGGCGTTGGTGCGCAAGGCGGCGACATGAAGGCGACCGTTGCCGTCGGTCGCGACAGTAAAGGCGCCGGCCTCATCATCAATGCCTCGCGCTCGGTGATTTATGCCAGCGGCGGCGATGATTTTGCGCATGCGGCGCGTGGGGTCGTCGAGCAAATGATTGAAGATGGGGCGGTGCCTTGAGACTAGTTTCTGAACGTACAACTTTTTCCTGAATCGTCCGTTACATAAGGGCTAAGGCGCATTTTAGTTGAAAGTTGACTGTTAGATTTTTCGGGAGCTTGCCCCGCTTCAGCGGTGCTTCTGGCGAAAAGCTATAGGTCACTGAGGAGAGAAATCATCGACGAAAGCGCCTTCAGCCAGTGAATATCCGCGAACTTGTATCTTCGCTAGCGACGCCTTCGCTCCCACGCGCCGAAGTTCGCATGCTCGTGAGTCATGTGTTGCAACGCAACAGCGCATGGCTGGTTGCGCACGACGATGAAGCAGCATCACCTGAAGAGCGACAACAGATTGAGGCTCTGGCAGGCCGTCGCGCGGCAGGCGAACCGATGGCGTACCTGCTCGGCGAGCGCGAATTTTTCGGGCGAACGTTTCGTTGCACACCCGCCGCGTTGATCCCGCGCCCGGAGACCGAGCACGTGGTGGAGCTTGTGCTCACACTCATCGAAACCTCTGCCGAAGCGGCAATTCTGGATGTCGGCACCGGCACTGGCTGCATCGCCATCACACTCGCCCTGGAGCGACCAAACGCGCAAATCGCCGCCCTTGATGTGTCACCCGACGCGCTCGAATTAGCCCGAGAAAACGCCGCAAAACTCCACGCCAACAACATCGGGTTCTTCCAAAGCAACTGGTTCAGCGCCGTTGCAAGCGACGCGAAATTCGACGTCATCGTCAGCAACCCGCCGTACATCGTGCCCGGCGATGTGCACCTGAGCCAGGGCGATTTGCGCTTTGAGCCCGCCATCGCACTAACCGACGCAATCGATGGTTTGGAGAGTTACCGCCAACTCGCGCGCGGCGCGATGACGCACTTGAAAGCGGGCGGCTGGTTAGCGGTCGAGCATGGCTACGACCAGGGTGAATCCGTTCCCGCGCTGCTGAGAGCGAGCGGCTTCACAGAGGTGAGCATGCTCCACGATCTCGCAGGTCAGCCTCGCATCGCAGCGGCGCGCAAGCCGTATTAGGACTACCCCGAACCAATCCGGCATGTCCCAGTTCATAATATCGGCTGTATTGCCTGCTGTTGTTTTATTAAGGATATTTCGATGTTGCAAGAGTCCAATTTAGCCGCCACTCAGTCAGAAATCGACGCGCTGGTGCCGACGACAAAGTTAAACCGTCGCGGTTTTATCGTCACCTCGCTGGGCGCTGGCTTTGCCGCGTCTGTGCTTCCGGTGTCCGCGCAAACGATCGCGACCAGCGCTGAGGGCCTGATCGCCGGTGAAGTCAAGGTGCCGACCAAAGACGGCGAGATGGTCGCTTATCGTGCGATGCCTGCCACCGGCTCCAACTTTCCGGTCGTGCTTGTGGTTCAGGAAATCTTTGGCGTGCATGAGCACATCAAGGATGTTTGCCGTCGCTTCGCCAAGCTCGGCTATTTCGCGATTGCCGGTGAAATGTTCGCCCGCCAGGGCGACGTCTCGAAGATGACCGAAATTCCAAAAATCATCTCGGACGTGGTCAGCAAAGTGCCCGATTCACAGGTGATGTCGGACCTTGACGCTTGCGTCGCGTTCGCCAAAGCCTCCGGCAAAGCGAACGTCGACAAACTCGCGGTGACCGGATTCTGCTGGGGCGGACGCATTACGTGGCTGTACGCAGCGCACAACCAGAACGTGAAAGCGGGCGGCGCATGGTACGGGCGTCTGGTTGGCGCGACCAACGCCATGAACCCTGCCAACCCAATTGATCTGGTCGACAAAATCAACGCACCCGTACTCGGCCTGTACGGCGGCGCGGACGGCGGCATTCCGAACGACACGGTTGAGCAGATGCGCGCGGCGCTCAAAAAAGCCGGCAAGAAGAGCGAACTGACACTCTATCCCGACACGCCACATGCGTTCAATGCGGACTATCGGCCCAGCTATCGTAAAGCCGCTGCGGATGACGCATGGGCCAAGCTGACGGCGTGGTTCAAAGCGAACGGCGTTGCCTGATTTGATGCCGCTATGGCGGATGGCCGAAGGGTAATCCGCTGCGGTCGGCGCTTGACAACGGTGGATAGCGCTTCGGGCATCCACCCTAAGGACCACCGCTGCCGACTAGCTCAACTCGTTAGGTTTCACCCAAATCCAGTCCGAGCCTTCGCTCACAACGTCACTCGCCTCGAAGCGCCGTTGTGAGCCCTGCACCTCGTAAGTGACGCCTGCCTGATAGTCGGCGGCGCTCATGATCCACGTCGCGCCCAAAATTGGGCGCCCAAAAATTGCGCTTCTAAGGCGCACTGCCTTAAACGACGCACTCGCCACCAACGTCGCGGCATTATCGCGATACAGCCCCTGGCGTGATCGTAGCGTGCGCAACTCGATGGTGTCGACCTCACGCGAGAGCACCTGAAGACCAATTTCGATATGACCCGCCGGAAGTTTTAGCAAGCGCACAATCGTCGCGATTTGCCAGCCCGCCGCAGGTGCTTCCTCAGTCACCGCGACAATGTCGCGTAGCCGCAACCGCTGCGTCGACGTGTTCGGCACGACGCAGCGAAAGCCCGTATCGCTGCGATCGCGCAAATGCCAGAACTGCAAATTCAGACGCGAAGCCTCAGGTGGCAAATCGCGTCGCAGCCGCTTCATGGTTGAATCTTTAAGCAGCCCCAGCGTTTCAATTTCAAGCGTATCAGCGTAGTCGTAGCTATCGCCTTCAAGGCTCCCGGCCAACATGCCGGGTTCGAACGAAATGGCCGTGGCAACCTTGCCAATGCCGTAGGTCGCCGCGACCCGACCGTGATCGTCATTACGTGTGCTGGCCCGCGTGAGTGGCTTGAATTCAGGATCAATCCGCAGCACCGCACTGCGCAACGACAGCAGCGGATTTTGCGACAGCGATCCGCCGAGCGTCACGTTTCGGCCTCCGTCTTCCGACTCCACCTGATCGAGCCAGGCCAGGGCGCGGGCATGAATTGGCGTTGTGTCGCAGTACAAGTATTGCCCGCCCTGCGGCACAGAATGCCGTGGCACCAGACCTTCCGAGCCCGCCAGATTAATGGCAAACCCGCTCTCGTTCGCGGGCCGCGCCGTGAGCTTCAGATCATGTGTAAATTCTTCAATCTTCTTGTACAGCGCGTTGATCTGCGACGGCGTGTAGCCACCCGCGTTGCCTAGCCGCAAAAGCGCCAGCGCTGAGAACGCCCGCGCCGGATAGCTCACCTCCCCGTTAGCGGGGTCAAGGACGACGACGTGGTCGACGCCCAGATCACAGGCTTTGCGAAACACCTGATGCGTCTCGACCCAAATAGAGGGAATCCACTCTTCGTGTCGATACAACCGATAGCGATACGCCATTGCGCGGAAGTGGAAAAAGCGAATCGCCACACGCGCAAATTCCGACGCGGAACGCCCCGCAACCGACGCCGTCTCGCGCATCAAAATCAACCGATACGCATCGGCAAAGCGCATCGCCCAGTCGTAGCCGGTGTCCCACAGACGCTCCCGCAGTGAATGCGATTGCAGAGATGCGGCGAGATAGTCCCGCTCCAGCCGCAGCGTCATCGCCTCGGTGCGAACGTCGAGCTCAAATAGCGGCGCTGGGCTCAAGGTCTCCTGACTCTCGGCGTCGCTATTGAACGTCCGCAATACTGCGCACACCGCATCCGCAGCGCTGAAAATATCGCGATCCAGTGCTGCGACAAACTTTCTCGCACCGCTGGCTGAACCCAACGGGCGCGAATCTGTCAAATTTTTGAGCCAGCGGAGCATGTTTTCCGGTCTTTTTGAGCTTTCGCTAGCGCGAAGACAGTTTTTATCAAATCGTAGAATACCGCTCCATCACTTCTGCGGCAAGCAAAAGCGGGCGAGCCGCCGCCACACGCGGCTCCACCTACCCAATTGTCGCGATTTTTCACTTCGCTTTTCACCTCACTTCGGATTTCTCGTCATGAATATGGTTAACCCTTCGGTCATCGCCACCACCCTTCTTTTCACGGTTCTGAGCGGCAACGCGATGGCGCAAACCGGCGCACCCGGCACCGCCTCAGCGTCCTCAGCCGCATCCATGGGTGCGCCCACCAAGCTCAAACTGATTGACCGCAAAGTCGGCGACGGCGCGCTTGCCGAATCCGGCGCGCCGATCAATGTGCACTACACGGGTTATCTCTGGAACGCCGCGGCACCTGACAACAAAGGTGCCAAATTCGATTCCTCGATTGACCGTAAAGTGCCGTTCGGCTTCATACTCGGTGCCGGTCGCGTGATCAAAGGCTGGGACGAAGGCGTGGTCGGCATGAAGGTCGGCGGTCAGCGTACGCTGATCATCCCGCCAGACAAAGGCTACGGCGAGCGCGGTGCGGGCGGTGCAATTCCCCCGAACGCCACGCTCGTGTTCGACGTCGAACTGATCTCAGTCGTCGGCAAAACGGTTAATGCCACCGGCGAGCCGTCGGCCTACGCGCCTGCTGCCAAAAAATAAGCACCCAGCATCATGAAGAATCCGGGCGCTGTTGCCATTCATCGCGCAGACTATCGCGCACCAGCGTTCTGGATTGATCGCGTCGATCTACAGTTTGATCTCGACGCCACGAACACCTGCGTATCGTCCACGCTGGCGTTGCGACGCAATACACAGCCAGACGCCAGCGACACGCTGGTGCTCAACGGCGATGGGCTTACGCTTGAATCCATCACGCACAATGGGCATGCGTTAACGGTCGCCGATTACCGTCTCGAATCGGATCGCATCGTGATCAACGCCAGCGCATTGGTTTACGCGGGCGCTGCGAGCACACTCAGCATCGTCACGCGGTTCAATCCTTCGGCGAACCTCGCGCTGGAAGGGCTCTACGTCACCAACGGCACGTTCTGCACGCAATGCGAGGCAGAAGGATTCCGCCGTATCACCTACTTTCCCGACCGTCCGGACGTGCTCTCCGAATATCGTGTCACGATTCGCGCGAACAAAGCGCAATTCCCGGTGCTGCTCTCCAACGGCAACCTGGTGACTCAAGCCGATTTAGCTGATGGTCGCCATGAATCCGTCTGGCACGACCCGCACAAGAAGCCGTCGTATCTGTTCGCGCTGGTCGCTGGCAGAATTGACAAGCTGACCGATCATTTCGTCACCGCGTCGGGCCGCACTGTGTTGCTCGAAATCTATTCGACCACAGCAAACTTGCCGCGCTGCACCTGGGCAATGGAATGTCTGAAGGCGGCGATGCGCTGGGATGAAGAAGCGTATGGTCGCGAGTACGATCTTGACCGCTTCATGATCTACGCAGCGGACGATTTCAATATGGGTGCGATGGAAAATAAAGGGTTGAATATTTTCAATTCCCGTTTTCTGCTGGCTGACAAAGATACTGCGACCGACGTCGATTTTCAGGTCGTCGATGCCATCGTCGCGCACGAATATTTTCACAACTGGAGTGGCAATCGTGTCACCTGCCGCGACTGGTTTCAGATCTCACTGAAAGAAGGTTTTACCGTCTTCCGCGAGCAACAATATTCAGCATTTCGCGGCTCGCCCGCCGTCGTTCGAATCGAAGAGACCGCCTTCATGCAGTCACGACAGTTTGCGCAGGACGCAGGCCCGATGGCGCACCCGATTCGCCCGGACGAATATGAAGCGATTGACAACTTCTACACCGTCACCGTGTATGAAAAAGGCGCGGAAGTCATTCGTATGTTGCACACACTGCTCGGGGCGGATAAGTATCGCAAAGGCACCGATCTTTACTTCTCGCGACATGACGGCACGGCGGCGACCTGTGATGATTTCGTTTCGGCGATGGAAGATGCGAGCGGCGCTGATCTCACGCAGTTCAAGCGCTGGTACAGTCAGGCGGGTACACCCACGATCAACGTTTCGGACGCATTTGACGCCACAGCCAGGCGCTACACGCTGACCGTCGAACAAACCGTGCCCGCCACGCCGGGACAACCCAGCAAACGGCCAGCCGTCATTCCGTTATCGATGGCGCTCGTGCAGAGCGATGGTGCGGTGTCACACGCGCACGTGCTCCGCGTCACCGAGGCGCGGCAGGACTTCCACTTTGACGACATTGCGGTCAAGCCCATACCGTCGCTATTACGCGGCTTTTCTGCGCCGGTGAAGGTGTCGTTTGCATACACCGACGCGGAACTTGCGATGCTGGTCGCGAAAGACAGCGACGGCGTGGTGCGCTGGCAAGCGCTCCGTGAGCTTTACTTTCGAGCGTTCGATGGGGCAAAGCATGGTGAACCTTCAGCGTTGACCTTGCATCAAGCCATCAACGGGCTGCTCACCGATCACGAGACTGATCCGGCGTTGGTCGCGCAAATGCTTACGCTTCCGAGTCATGCTGAACTCGCGGATCGTGAGGCTTTGATTGATGCGCTAGCGATTGCCGACGCGCGAGACGCCGTGATGCTGGGCCTGGCAACGGAGAATTTTGCCGCGATGATTGGCCGTTATGGTGTCGAACGCACCGCACTGGCCGACGCGCCGTATTCGATGCATCCCGACGCAGTGGCGCATCGCTCGCTTGCCAATACGCTCCTGGGTTTGATCAATGTGACTGGCAATGAGGCGGGCCGGGCGCTCGCGCTCATCGCGTGGACGGACGCTGACAATCTGACCGATGTGATGGGTGCGATGTCAGCCCTGCGCGATAACCCGTGTGCCTCGCGCGACACGATGTACACCGCGTTTCACGACCGTTGGACAGGCGATTTGTCCATGTTGAATCGCTGGTTCCAGATGGAAGCCTGTGCGAACAGGCCTGAAGGTGCAGCGCTGGGGCGCGTCCGCGAACTGCTGGCGCATCCGAAGTTTGACGGCAAAAATCCGAATCGCGTTCGCGCGGTTGTGCACGCATTTGGCGATCAAAACTGGCGTGGATTTCATGCGGCTGACGGTGCTGGTTACGCGTTCGTTGCTGGGCAAATTCTGCACTACGACGCGCAGAACCCTTCGCTTGCAGCGAGATTCTGCGATCCATTTTTACGCTGGCATCGATGCGCTGAGCCGCAACGCGGATTGCAGAAGGCGCAACTCGAAATGCTGGTCACGCACGCGGCGCTGTCGCCCAATGTGCATGAGTTAATTGAGAAAGCTTTGAACGCAGGCGCGCCGACACCGTAGGTTCGCTCCGTCGTCTGCGGAACTTCTTGCTGCTTCGGCAATTGTGGCGACCTAGAATCCGGGGATGAGCACCAAAGCCTACCCCTCCATCCGCATGCGCCGTCTGCGTCGTGATGCGTTCAGCCGCAACATGGTTCGCGAGACATCGCTGTCCGCCGCCAACCTGATCTGGCCCGTGTTCGTGATCGAAGGCGAGCGGCGCACGCAGGCAATTGCCTCGATGCCCGGCGTCGAGCGCGTCTCCATTGACATCCTCATTGAGCGCGCGCGTGAAGCGGCATCACTTGGGGTCGGGGCCATCGCGCTGTTCCCGGTCATCGAGTCCGCCAAAACCCCGTTCGCCGGAGAGGCCTACAACGACAACGGTCTCGTCCCACGCGCCGTTCGCGCGCTCAAAGCCGCTGTGCCCGATATTGGCATCATCACCGATGTCGCGCTCGACCCGTACACCTCACACGGGCAAGACGGAATCATGGACGACACCGGGTATTTGATCAACGACGAGACCGTCGCAGTGTTGGTGAAACAGGCCTTGACGCATGCCAAAGCGGGTGTAGATTTCGTCGCACCGTCGGACATGATGGACGGTCGCGTCGGCGCGATTCGCCAGGGGCTCGATGGTGCGGGTTTCATTCATACGAAGATCATCGCCTACAGCGCCAAATTTGCCAGCGCCTTTTACGGCCCGTTCCGCGACGCGGTCGGCTCGGCGGGCAATCTGGGCAAGAGCAGCAAAGAGACGTACCAGCTTGATTTCGCGAACAGCGACGAAGCGATCCGCGAATGCGCACTGGACGTTGAAGAAGGCGCCGACATGCTCATGGTGAAACCGGGCTTGCCGTATCTCGATATCCTCGCCCGAGTCCGCGACGAATTCAAGATGCCGGTCGCCGTCTATCAGGTGAGTGGTGAATTTGCGATGCTCAAAGCCGCTTCCGCCAACGGCTGGCTCGACTACAAAAAATGCCTGATGGAAACGCTCATCTGCTTCCGCCGCGCGGGTGCGTCGGCGATTTTGACGTATGGGGCCGTAGATGCGGCGCGCTGGATGAAGGGCGAGTCGTAAGCTGCGTTAAAACGCACTCTACCGCCGCTGATTAGCTCAGCTTGTTAGCGAGAAAAAACCGCAGCATTTCTCTTGATGCATTCGGCCCCTTGACGTCCGTATAGGACCCTTCCGCGCTGCCGCCTGACCAGGCGTGACCGGCACCTTGCACCGTCCAGTGCTCTGCCACGACGCGCCCGTCCGCCGAGTAAACGCTGCGAATAAAACTTCGACCGTTGTCGGTTCCGGTCTCAACGGTGGCAACGGCGCTTCCTGCGCTGGCTTGCACCGCCTGTTCGCCGTTCACGGGGTGAACGGTGCTGTCTTCGTCGCCGTGAAAGACAATCGTCGGCACCGTTTTCGCATCCGATTTCAGGACGGAAGAACGTCCGCTCTTCATCGCCGAGAACGCAGAATTCACATCTTTCGCAGCGCCGACCGCCAGGCCAGAATGCACGCCAACAGCGGCGAAGATGTCGGGGTACGCTTCACCCAGAATCGCGGCCATCGCCCCCCCCGCCGACAAGCCCGCGACGTACACGCGTTGCGGATCAATCGGGTAGCGCTTCATGATGTCGCGCGTCATGTCGGCGAGCAGCGCAGGCTCGCCTAGGCCGCGTTGTTGATGGCTGCGCTTAAACCAGCTCCAGCAACGCGACGGATTGGCTTGCGAGTTCTGCGCCGGATACAGAACAAAGAATCCGTCATCGGACGCCAGCGCCGCTTCGTTCATACCGGTGCCGAGCGCGAAATCGTCCGGGTTTTGCGTGCAGCCGTGCAACATCACGACCAGCGGCAGCGCTTTGCCGGTGCCCGTTGCGAGTGCGTGAACCTGCGGCGGAACGAACAATTTGTACTCACGCGAATCGGTGGCAAACGTATGGCGACCGTCGATGAACTGGCCGGTTGGCGACGCGTCCTTGTGTTCGGGCGTTGAATCGGAGTTCGGCAGATCCGGTTGGTCGACGCGGCGTGCCGTGCCTTCGATGACGTCGGAATCTTCTGTGTCTCCCGCTCTGGGCGCGTTCGATGCGGCAGGCATCGCGCCGCGCATCGCCGCCTGAATGGCTTCGGTGGCGGCGCGCAAATCACCCGAATGCGTCAGCCGGGTCGCGTCGGCCATCAGGCGCCCAAAATTGGTGTTCATCATCGTTCCAGGTAAAGGTGGGGTGCTACGGGAGGCGTTACCGAATGCGCGCAGCCAGTGCCGCTTTAACTTCCGGGCTGGCATGCAGCGCGCCCAGCACGACGACCGATTCGATGGCAGCGAGCGCTAACTCTGGGGTAACGTCCGCCGCGATAGAAGCGAGGCCAAGCACACGAATTTGCAGCGATTGGCCCGCCGCCCGCGCGGTCCGCAGTTCGTCGGCGCTGATTTGCTGGATGCCGAGGATGAGCGTTTTGCGCGCGACCGCCTGCTTCACGACCTCGGCGTGACCGGCAAGCTGATTGCGGATAGCCGTGCGGATCAAGTCAGTGCGGTTAGCGTAAAAGCCTTCCTGCACCAGCAAATCGATCTGGCCGAGATCCACATAACCGAGGTTGATCGTGATTTTTTCGTCGGGCGGTTTGGTCGCGGCGACTACGGAAGTTTTGCTTCTTGGGGGCATGGACTCATCATAACATCTACTAATCCATCCATTGAACATCCAAGTGGATGTTTTTTCTGTTTCGACGTTGTAGAACAGTCGTTCTGAATTCTTCGGGCTAACAGCATCTGCATGAATACACCGCTGGGTGTGGGCTTAACGTTCAAAAGATTGATTGTCGACTTTCGACGTAATTCGGTGTCACCCCTAGATCAGTGATCGTTTTGGCGAAAAGCTGCTTGGCTGCCAACGCCCCGCCGAGCGCTTGAAAGCAGAGCGACGCGGCTACCCCTAGAGCAAATTTTCTAGCGCAAACGCTAGGCGTTAAACTGTTTTCATGCAAAATCGAACAATTGTTTGAATCGGTCGATTAAACCGACCTGGAAGGCGTAGATGTCGTTCGATATGCTCAGCTCCAGCAGTTTCCCCGCACTCAAAATCCGTGAGCGCGAGCCGCGAAACGAGGGCCGTGCCGCGACCAAAATGCGCATCCTCGTGGCGACCGAAAAGCTCTTCATCGTGCACGGTTTCGACGCCACCAGCCTGCGCGCGATCACGACCGAAGCGGGCGTGAATCTTGCCGCTGTGAACTATCACTTCGGCAGCAAGGAGGAGCTGTTTGCGCTGGTGCTCACCAACCGCCTCGACACGCTGAATCTGGAGCGCGTGCGCCTGCTTGACTCACTGGAGGCGACAGGTTTCGACGCAGTCAACACCGTTGAGCAGCTCATCGCCACCATGTTCCTGCCTGCGCTGCGCCTGGCGCGCAACGCTGAGCGCGGCGGCGATGATTTCCTGAAATTTCTGGGCCGCGCTTACGACGATCCGTCGCTGTTTGTGCGTGACCTGCTCGCCGAGCGCTACGCCGCGCAGAACGCACGCTTCGTGCATGCATTCGGCATGGCATTGCCCGAACTCGCCGCGCAGGACTTATCGATGCGTCTGCATTTCATGCTCGACGCAATCTCATCCACACTCGCCAGCGAAGACGCGCGGAAATTGATGGCCGGATTAGCCGCGACCAGCGACAGCGCGGTGGACGAAGATGCCGCGGTGCTCGGGCATCTCGCGCCATTTCTCGCTGGCAGCCTGCGCGCCAAGGTCAATCAGACGAGCCAGCAAGAAGCCATTCGCACCGTTTTGGCGTTGGCTTAATTCCATTCTTCTAAAAGGTATCGCCATGGCATCCGCCCTTCGTGAACTCATCTACGTCGTTGACGGTGCACGCACGCCGTTCCTGAAAGCGCGCAATGCGCCGGGGCCGTTTTCAGCCTCCGATCTGGCCGTCGCAGCCGGTCGTGCGCTGATTTCGCGTTTGCCGATTGAACCCACGCAATTCGATGAAGTCATTCTCGGTTGCGCGAATCCATCGCCCGACGAAGTGAACATCGGGCGCTATGTCGCGATGCGCTTGGGCTGTGGCGATAAAGTCACCGGTTGGACCGTGATGCGGAATTGCGCGAGCGGCATGCAGGCGCTTGATTCTGCGATCAACAACATGCTCGCGGGCCGCTCGGAGCTGGTGCTCGCGGGCGGTGTCGACGCGTTGTCGCATGCGCCGCTGCTGTACTCAAAGCAAATGGTGCTGTGGTTCGCAGCGCTGGCCAGTGCGAAGACGATGGGCCAAAAGGTTGGCACGTTTGCGAAGCTTTCACCGACGGCCTTGCTGTCGCCCGTGATCGCATTGATGAAGGGGCTCACCGATCCTAAGGTCGGTCTGCTGATGGGACAAACCGCCGAGAACATCGCGTTCCGCTTCCGCATAACGCGTACCGAGATGGACGCGTTCGCTGCCGAGAGCCACAAACGTGTGCTCGCAGCTCAAGCCGCTGGCAACTATAAGAGTGAAGTGATTCCGCTGATCGATAGCAAGGGCAATGTCTACAACGATGACGACGGAGCGCGCGCCGATTCCACCCCGGAAAAGCTCGCGAAACTGAAGCCCTTCTTCGACAAGAAATACGGCAACGTCACCGCAGGCAACAGCTCGCAAATCACCGATGGTGGCGTATGGCTGGTTCTTGCGACCCAAGCCGCAGTCGAGAAACACAATCTCCCCGTGCTTGGCAAGATCATCGACACGCAATGGGCGGGCTGCGATCCGGCGCAGATGGGTTTGGGCCCGGTCTACGCATCGACGCCGATTCTGAAGCGCAACGGCCTCACGCTGAACGATCTCGACACCATCGAAATGAACGAGGCCTTCGCCGCGCAAGTGCTCGCCTGCAAGGCTGCGTGGGAAGACGAAAAATTCTGCAGGGAAGAGTTGGGTCTCGATGGCGCGATGGGTTCGATTGACATGAACAAACTGAACGTCGATGGCGGCGCAGTGGCGCTTGGGCACCCGGTTGGCGCATCGGGAGCGCGCATCGTGTTGCACGCGCTCAACGTGCTCAAACGGACGGGTGGCAAGCGCGCACTCGCGACGATTTGCATTGGTGGTGGGCAAGGCGGCGCAATGCTTCTTGAATCCGCATAGGAATCGGCTGCGCGATTTCTACTACCTGGGCGCTCTTGCGAACATTGGGACAAACTACGAAATGAACTACGAAAACTTCAAACTCCGCACCGACGAAAACGGCATCACCTGGGTCGGCATTGATGTCGCGGGCAGCAATGTCAACACGATGGGTACGCCGGTGCTCGACGAGTTCTCCGCACTGCTCGATCAGTTCGATAAAGAAACGCCGAAATCCGTCGTCTTCCATTCACTGAAAAGCTCCGGCTTCATCGCTGGCGCGAACATTCAGGAATTCGAAGCAATTGGCCAGACCAACGACGTCGCGGCCGCCGAAAAGCTGATCAAGCGCGGCTACGACTTGTACGAACGCCTCGCCGCCGTCAAGTTCCCGACGCTCGCGCTGATCGAGGGCTTCTGCATGGGCGGTGGGCTTGAATTGGCGATGGCTTGTCGTTACCGTGTCGCGGTAGACGAACCCGGCACGCGCATGGGCTTGCCTGAGGTGATGCTCGGCATTCTGCCCGCGTGGGGTGGCGTAAAACGCCTGCCGCAATTGCTCGGCGCTCCCGCCGCGTTCGACCTCATGCTGTCGGGTAAAACGGTCGATGCGAAGAAGGCAAAAAGGCTCGGCCTCGTGGATGAAGCCGTACCGCCACGCATCATGGGCAATACGGTCGCAGGCGTGCTCAAAGCGCTACCCGCCCCGAGCCAGTTGAGCTTCGTACAGAACCTGATGACCAACGGCTTCCTGCGCGGCTACGTCGCCTCGCAGGCCAGGAAACAGGTCGCCAAACGCGCACGCCCTGAGCACTATCCGGCACCGTACGCCATCATCGACCTATGGCAAAAGTACAACGGCGATGTGCATAAGCCCAGCGCCACAGAGTCTTGCTCGATGCAGGCGCTGCTCTCGCATTCCACCGCGAAGAACCTGATCCGTGTGTTCAGCCTGCGCGAAAAGCTAAAGGCACAGGCCAAGGGCATCGACTTCAAGGCGATGCATGTTCACGTCGTCGGCGCAGGTGTGATGGGCGGCGATATCGCGGCATGGTGCGCGCTGCGCGGCATCAACGTGACGTTGCAAGATCTGGACGCATCGAAGATCGCGCCAGCGATCAAGCGTGCGGCTGATATGTACAAGAAGCGCCTGCGCGACGAACGTCGGATTCGTGATGCGATGGATCGACTGCAACCGGACATCACCGGCGACGGTGCGAAAAACGCCGACGTCATCATCGAAGCCATCGTTGAGAACCTCGCTGTCAAGCAAAAGGTCTTCGCGCAACTCGAAGCGAAAGCCAAGCCCGACGCCGTGCTCGCCACAAATACGTCAAGCATCCCGCTCGAAAAAATTGCCACCGCACTGAAAGATCCGTCGCGCCTTGTTGGCGTTCATTTCTTCAATCCCGTCGCGCAGATGATGCTCGTAGAAGTGATCAGCGGCGCGCAAACCAACCCCGAAATGGCGCGCAAAGCCACCGCCTTCGTCGATCAGATCGACAAGCTGCCGCTCGCCTGCAAGAGCGCACCGGGCTTCTGGGTGAATCGCATCCTCGCGCCGTATCTCACCGAAGCGATGCGTTGTCTCGACGAAGGCATCACGCCAGAAACCCTCGACGAAGCCGCGCTGCAATTCGGGATGCCGATGGGGCCAGTGGAGCTGGCTGATGTCGTGGGACTTGATGTCTGCGCGGCTGTCGGCCAGGTGGTTGGGGGTGAGGAGGCGCTAAAGAACGCACCGAAAAAACTCGCCGCGAAACTCGAAGCGAAAGAACTCGGCAAGAAAACCGGTAAAGGTTTCTACGTGTGGGTTAACGGAAAGGCGCAAAAGGGGGCAGCGAGCGCAGTTCCCACGGGCCTCACCGACCGCCTGATCACCCCAATGTTGAATGAAGCCAACAAAGCGCTAGCCGAAGGCGTTGTTACCGATAGCGATCTCGCCGATGCCGGCGCGATCTTCGGTTGCGGCTTCGCTCCGTTCACGGGTGGACCGTTCAATTATCAGCGGTCTAAAGCGGCGTAAATCGTAGGTTGAGCACCCCGTGCCCACGCGATTCGTTGTGTCAAGGTCATGGTGGTCAGAGGCTGCCCACCCTACGTAACCACCTGGACAATCCGCCGCTCTGCAATGTAGTAAATGACCTGATCCGGGCCGACTTGCTTTGATGCGGGCGCGTTGAGTAAAAGGCCATTGCCCAGAACGTCATCGGCAATGGCGACGATGGTGGCGTTGTGCTCATGTTTGAACTGGGTCATCAATTCGCCGTAAGTGCTGAGTTTGGCGTTGGCCGACAGCCGCACGCTGAACAGCGTGTTGCCGGTCATGATCGAGAGCAGGTCATGATGCACGCGTGAACTGCCTGGATCCTGCGCAGCGCGTACGAGCAGCGCGGTGTCACAGCTCACCATCGCCTCGGCGCGGCGGCAATGTGCGGTGAGCAAATCAGCGAACGCCTGCACCTGAAAATGCGCAACGAGGTGACCGTCCGAGTTGTACGCCGCTGCGGCCAGTGCTGCGGCTAGCGTGTCGTTGTCGTCATGTCCCAGCACGATGATCGTTGCCGCATGCACCGTCCCGGCGCGCACATGCAGGTTACGCTCCGACAATGCAATGTCGCGCACAAATTTCACCGCAGTTGGCATCGGATTTTCGATGTCCTTGGTGCTGCACACGACGATCTCGCGCTGCGTCGTCCCGACATCGTGCGTAATTTCCTCGACCATGCGCTGGGTGCGCAGGCCCTGCCAGCCGAGTATGACGACGTGATTGGTCAGGTAGGAATAGTCAGCTTCACCCCGCATGCGGCGCCTCCATCGGGTCGATAAAAAATGAACAAATTTGGTGATGCTGGTAGTGAACAAAATGATGCCACCTGGCATGATCCAGAGCGCGGTGACGAGCCGTCCTTCAGCCGTTTTGGGCGATAGATCGCCGTAGCCGACAGTCGTCACAGTGGTGACGTAGTAATAGAAGAAAGCAACGATTTCGGTGATTTCACCGGTCTCAAAGAGCCAAATCAGCTTGGCTGCGACCGCGTAGTGAATGATCAAGACGACCAGCAGCGTCCACCACGACAGCCGCACGAGCTGTGAGTAAAGTGCCTTGAAGATGTGCGAGACACGTACCGGATTCATGATTGCACCGCATTGTTGCACTGGCGAGCCCAGTTGCCAATCTCTGCCCCTTGCAGTTTGGGCAGCAATGCCAAAATTACGGCATGCCACTACAAGTTCTTTCCATCCAGTCGCACGTCGTCGCCGGGCACGTCGGCAACGATGCTGCGGCGTTCACATTGCAGCGCCTCGGCATTGAAGCGTGGGCAATTCACACGGTTCAGTTCTCCAATCACACCGGTCACGGTGCCTGGACGGGGCAGGCGTTCGCGGCGGCGCATGTGCGCGAGCTGGTAGATGGACTGGATGCGCGCGGCCTCCTTGGGCGAGTGGATGCAGTGCTTTCGGGCTATTTGGGAAGCGCCGAAACAGGTGAGGCGATTGCTGACGCTGTGCGTCGCGTTAAAGCGCGAAACCCACGTGCGTTGTATTGTTGTGACCCGGTGATGGGTGACGTAGGGCGCGGCGTATTCGTGAAGCCAGACGTGCCGGAGTTTTTCGCAAAGACGGCGCTTGGCATGGCCGACATCATCACGCCAAATGTGTTTGAGCTGGCCCTGCTCACTGGCAGCGATCCGCAGACGCACGCTGATCTCATTGCTGCCGCACGTACATTGCTCAAGCGCGGAGCGCGGATTGCACTGGTCACCAGCGCACGTACGGAAGCGGAATACAGCATCGCAACGCTCGCCGTGACTGCCGACACTGCGTGGACGGTGCGCACGCCTTACCTGCCGCTGAATCCAATGCCGAACGGCATGGGCGACTGTATCGCCGCCCTCTTCCTCGGTCGCTATTTGCAGCATCGCGACATCGCGCTCGCCTTGTCGCAGGCGGTGTCGTCGCTATTCGCGTTAGTGCGCGGCACGGACGCGGCGATGCCGCGCGATTTGAATTTGATTGCGATGCAGGATCAGCTGGTCAATCCGGCACGGCAGTTTGATGCGGAGATTTTGTGAGCGCAGAACAACTGGTTCAGCAGGCGATGGCGTTATTGCGTCAGGGTGCTTTTGTCGATGCGGTGCAACTTATTGTTAACGCGCCCGCTTCGCACCGCAACACCCAGGCGGCACAACGGACCTTAGCCGCAGCGCACGCGCAATCAGGCGATCTGGCATCAGCACAAGCGGCGATTGAGCGCGCGCTAATGTTGTTGCCAACAGAGCCCGCAACGAGCGCGCTCGCAGGGCGCATAGCGCTTGATCAACATGCGCCGGAACGTGCGTTTCCACACTTCGAATCGTTGGTGAAACTTGCGCCAATGCAAATGGGATTCTGGCGGTACCTTTGGGATGCCGCATCAACGCCTGTGACGAGCACGCGTGCGTTGCAATTGACTGAAATCGCATGCGATTGATGCCACGGCGGACGTACACATTGCCTGGACGGTGAGTCGTGCGCTCGCGGCGCAGTCACGCACAGGTGAGGTTATTGATCTGGCGAGAAAGACCTTTTTTGCGCCATCGCGAAGACGTTGCCGCGCAATGGCTGTGGATGAAGCGACTCACCGACGAAGCGCCGCTCACAGCACTGCAAACGTTGGCCGACAACCCGTTGCCGCCGTTCAAAGAACTGACGCCCGATTCAGTTGATGCGCGCTTGACTGTGCCGGAAAATTATCCGGATGAAGCTGCGATTGACGCCTGGCGCGAGCGGTATCGCGATGGCCTGGCGCTGTTGGCTGATGCGATGCCTGCGACATTCAGTCACGATGAGCGATTGTCTCTCGTGCGCCACACCGCCGCTCACGCCAACGCTAGCAAAGCGCGCCGAATATCGCGGCAATAAAATCCGCGTCGCTTTCGCGTGAAAGCACATCCGTGATTGCACCGTGGGGCAATACTTTAAACACTTTTTCACCGACCTCGCGGCGAAGAACGATGAGCGTATCGAAGTGTTTATCTACGCTTGCGGCAAACGAGACGCATTCACCGAAGAAGTGCAAGCGAGCGTCGCGCATCTTGTGTATTTTGCGGATGACGACGACGCCTTACCGGCGATGGCAAGTGCGATCGCAGCAGACGCGCCGGACGTGCTCATATATCCCGAAATCGGCATGGAGCCGATCATCGAAAAGCTCGCAGCGATGCGGCTTGCGCCGCTGCAATGCATGCACTGGGGCCAGCCGGTTACCAGCGGGTTACCAACGATAGATGTTTTGTTTAGCGCTGAAGCGTTGGAGCCGGATAACGCGCAGTCGTACTACTGCGAACGACTACATCTGCTGCCGGGGCCTGGCACCAGCTATCCGCGCCCGCCCAAGCCGTCCGCGTTGACACGCAAGCAACTGGGCTTGCCCGCCAACGTGCCGCTCGCCGTATGTGCGCAATCGCCGTTCAAATGGAGCCCGCAATTCACGCTTGCCGTGGGTGAAATTCTGGCGCACTCTCCCGATACGCGGCTCGTGACGTTCGACGGTCCGATTGGGAACCGGTCAAACGCGTTTGCTGCCTATCTCGAACACTTTCTCGGACCGATTGGCGTTGACACTAAAGCCCGCGTGCTTCGTCTTCCACATCGCTCGCGTGCCGATTTCCTGGCGGCGCTCGCGGCATGTGACATTGCGCTGGACAGTTTTGGATTCTCCGGCGGCAACACCAGTCTGGATGCGCTTTCCACTGGACTGCCCGCCCTCACGCTATCCGGCGAGTTCATGCGCGGACGGCAGACATTAGCGATGTTGCGCACGCTTCCGGCCACCGTGCAGGCGGAATTGATTGCGGTTGACGAAGCGGATTTGTGCGGCGAGCGGTGAATCTCCTGGGCGACGAAACTGCCTGCAACGCGCTGCGCTCGCTGATTCAAATTCATGCGTGTCAACTGTTTGATGCGCCCGAACCGGTGGTCGCATTGCGGGCCTGGCTGTTGGAAAACGTCCGGCTTCAGACTTAGCAGCTTTACTCTGCAATCGACGCCACGCTGGGGCCGAGACGGCAAAAGTGAAAAAGTCGACTTTGTATTATTTGGACTATAGCCGTAACGCAATAAGCGTTCTAGCCGAAAGTTGCACTAAATTTTGCCCATTTCGAGCGCGTCAAATGTGCCATCTGCATTCATAATTTAGCACGCAGTGTCTTCATAGCAACAAGGTAATTTGATGTCTGAGTTACACGCAATAGCCAGCGTAAGCGATTGGTGGCGGGTTGAACGTCCGCAGATCGCAGCGGAGTTTCCACAGCAATGCGACGCTGTCATTGCGCGAACGCACGCAGCCATGCAGCGCGCGCAATCCGAGGGCGACACCACCGTACTCGCCGACGCGGCTGCGTTGGGGGCACGCGCCTACGCCATCAAAGGTCAACCCGAAAACGCAGTCCGCATGCTCGACGAATTGTTGCGCGGACCCGATGATCGGTTCGCGCCCGCCGATCGCGCCGCAATGACATCGTCCCTCGGTGTGGCGTACGACGCGATGGGCAAGTACCCCGAGGCGCTGGACTACCTACAGGAGGCGCACACCGCCTTCGCCGAAACAGGTGATGCTCGAGGCATGGCGAACGCGCGCCTGTCAATGGGCGTTGTGCATTCGCGCTGCTGCGATCATACGATCGGCTCCGGGCATTACGCCGCCGCGCTGGGGCCATTCGAGCAATTGAACGACTATCCAGCCACCGTACGCGTGCTCAACAATATCGGACTCAACCAGCGACACCTTGGTCAACTCGACGCCTCGCTCGCCAGCTTTGATCGCGCGATTAGTCTGGCGACAGCGCACGCATTGGTCGCGCTCATGCCCACGCTTTCCGGCAATCGAAGCCGTACGCTACTCGCGCTCGGGCGGCTGGATGACGCAGCCGAGGGCTTCGACCGGCACGCTCGGGGCATCGCGGGTAACGACTGGGTCAATAGCCGACTCGATGCGCAACTGGGGCTCGCGCAGATCGCAAGTGCGCGCGGACAACACGCTCAGGTCGTCGCATCTTTGCGTGAACTGATTCCACTGCAGGCAAAACATTCGCTGCTCGATGAAGAAGTCCGTGCGTGGGGAATGCTGGCTGAAAGCCTGGAGGCCGAAGGCGACTCGGCAGGAGCGCTTCACGCATACAAGCAATTGCGCGAGCGTGAGCGTCTCTGGCTCGACATGCGCGCCAACACGCGCATGCGCGCGTCGACCGTGATGACCGAACTTGACGCCGCCCGACGTGAAGCAAAGGAAGAACATCGCTTGCGCGATGAACTCGCCCAAGCGCATGCAGCGCTGGCCATTGAATCAGCCGAGCGTCATGCCCGCGCCGATGAGCTTTATCAGCAGTCACGCGAAGACGGCCTGACCGGACTGCCCAATCGCCGCGATTTCAGCGAGCGCATGGCAGAGGAATGTCGCCGTGCGCACCGTTTCGACGAGGCACTGTGTATCGCAATGGTGGACATCGATCACTTCAAGCGCGTCAACGACACGCACGGTCATGCGGCGGGAGATCAGGTTTTGATCGAAGTCGCGCGCCGATTGCGCTGCGCAGTGCGATCCGGCGATGTGGTCGCACGGCTCGGTGGTGAAGAATTCTCTGTACTGATGCCGCATGCGACGTCGAATGACGCCGCGATACTGTGTGACCGACTGCGCGAGGCAGTCGCAGAATCGCCGATTGTGATCAACGCGAAGTCCTTGACCGCAGACGTCACGATTAGCGTTGGTTTCACACTGTACGCACCACCAGATTCCGCGGACACCGCTTTATCGCGCGCTGATGCGCGACTCTACGCGGCGAAGAGCGCGGGGCGCAATTGCGTGATGGGTGACTAGCGTCTACGCCCTCGCCAACCGGTCAAACGCTTCCTGATATTTCGCCGCAGTCCCGGCAATCACCTCAGCGGGCAACGTCGGTGCCGGTGCCTTTTTCCCCCACGGCCGGCCATCGATGCGAACACTCTCCAGCCAGTCGCGCAAATACTGTTTGTCAAAACTCGGTGGGTTTTTGCCTGCGGCAAACGCCGCTTCATAACCCTCAATCGGCCAGTAGCGCGACGAATCCGGCGTCAAAACTTCGTCCATCAGCGTGAGCGTGCCGTTAGCGTCAAGGCCGAATTCAAACTTGGTGTCCGCGATGATGATGCCCTTCGTCATTGCGTAATCGGCAGCGCGTGAGTAGAGAAGAATAGCCGCATCGCGTACCTGAATCGCCAGTGGCTCGCCGATGATTTCCACCATGCGCGTGAACGAAATATTCTCGTCATGCTCGCCCATCTCCGCTTTTGTCGCAGGCGTGAAAATCGGCGACGGCAGCTTGCTCGCGTTCTTGAGTCCCGCAGGCAGAGGCACGCCGCACACCGATTGCGACTGCTGATATTCAACCCACCCCGATCCCGCCAGATAACCGCGCACCACCGCCTCCACCGGCAACGGCTTCAACCGTTTCACCAGCATTGAGCGCCCTACCACCTGTGCCTTCTCCCCCTCAGTCACGGCGCTCTCCGGCGCATCGCCCGTCAGATGATTCGGCACGATGCCCGTCAACTTGTCAAACCAGAACAGCGCCATCTGCGTCAATAGCGCCCCCTTTCCCGTGATCGGCTCTGCCATGATCACGTCAAACGCACTAATGCGGTCGGAGGCCACCATCAGGATGCGATCCGTGCCGACGGCGTAGTTGTCGCGCACTTTGCCGCGCGCGAGGAGAGGGAGGGAAGTGATTTGGGAGGTGTGGACGGGGTTCATAGCTAAATTATCGCCGCTTGGTTTGCGCAGCCATCGCAGGCCATTTTGAGGCGCGCAAACCTGAGGGAAATACGAAGTGCCCATATAATCATCCCATATCTCATTCCTATATTCCAAGGGAATCATGCAAACCGTGAACGTCTCCGGCCTAAAAAACAACCCCAGCGAAGCGTTGCGCAGTGCGCGCGACGACGTCGTGGTGGTGATGAATCGTGACCAGCCGGATGCGGTGATGATTGGGTTGCAGTCGGGCAAGTTGCTCGGCGAGCCGGGAGCGCGTATCGCGCTGGCGACAGCGTTGTTTCGTGATGGCGGCTTGTCGCTGGTGCGCAGCGCGCGCATGGCGCAATTGCCGCTTGCTGCGTTTATCGCACATGTGTCGCGACTGGGCATCGCGGTGGTTGCGCTGGACGCAGCGGAGACGAAACGGGATATCGAAACACTCGATCAATGGCTCGCGCTGTCTTGAGTGACGCGAGCCCACTAATCGGGCTTGCGATTGTTGATGGTCTGACGTGGCTTCCCGAGTTGTTCGGAGAGGTGTGGATACCGCCGTCGGTTTATCGGGCAGTATTACCCGGAGTCGCCGCGTGCGGGGAGAGCGAGATTGCCGCTGCCGTGAAGCGTAAGGCGATCCGCGTCTGGAGAAAAACGATTCCTCTCGCGAGCGTTGCGCTCCCTGAATTGGACGAAGGCGAGACCGATTGCATCAGGATTGCGTTGGCGAACGGCGTTAGCGAGACATTGATCCTGATGGACGAGCGTGCAGGCCGCGCCGTAGCGACCGAGCGGGGCATTCGCGTGGCGGGCACGGCGGCAGTGATCGGCCTGGCAAAGCAGCGCGGCCTGATTTCGTCGGCCAAAGCACGCTTCGAAAAGCTTCACGCGTCAGACTTCCGCATCAGCGCCGCCGTCATCCAGACGGTGTTGCGAGACGTGGGCGAACGCTAGGGTTTTGCTTTTTGTGACGCGGTAGCCGGCTCAAACTTCTCCGTCCCCGCCACCACCCGCGCCGTCCGGTTAAACGTCATGTACGACCAGGCCCAGTCCATGAGCACGATGAAGCGGTTCCTGAATCCGATCAGGAAGTAGACGTGGACGAAAAGCCAGAACAGCCACGCGAAATAGCCGCTGAAGCGTAGATGGCCGAACAGCGGCACCGGGACGTCGACGACCGCCGATTTGCGGCCGATGGTGGCGAGTGAGCCGTAGTCGGTGTAGCGGAACGGCTGCGTCGTACGGCCCGCGATGCGCGCGAGGATGTTCTTCGCAGCGATACGGCCCATTTGCTTGGCAGCTGGGCTGACGCCGGGCACGGGTTTTGTTTCGCCATTTTTCTCGTAACTAAGCGCTGTCGCGAGGTCACCGACGACCGAAATTTCAGGGTGTCCCGCGAGTGTGAGATCGGGCTCAACCGCGATGCGGCCCGCGCGATCAATGCTGCCTGCGGGCAACGCGCAGGCGCGCGCGAGCAATCTTCCGAGGGGTGAGGCGGCCACACCGGCGGCCCACACAATGGTCTTGCACGCGATCATCTGCTCCACGCCGTTCACGTTCACACGAATGCCGTCGCTGTCGATCTCGGTAACCTTGTGCGACGTGAGCACTTCCACGCCGAGTGATGTGAGCTGGTCTTTCGCGCGCTCAGATAGTCGGAGTGGAAACGCCTGCAGCACGCGCTCGCCACCTTCCACGAGCAGGATGCGCGCCTTGCGCGAATCAATGCGGCGAAATTCCTCAGGCAACGTGTGCCGTGCGATCTCGGCCATCGTGCCGGCCATTTCAACGCCGGTCGGCCCGGCACCGATCACGGCAAACGTGAGCCACGGTTCGCGAGCGACGGTGTCTGTTTCGCGCTCAGCGTGTTCAAACGCGAGCAGCACGCGACGACGAATCTCGAACGCGTCTTCCAGCGTCTTGAGCCCTGGCGCATGCGCGGCCCACGGGTCATTGCCGAAGTAGCTGTGGGTTGCACCACTGGCAACGATTAGCTGATCGTAGGCGATGCGTTCGCCATTTTCCAGTTGCACGGCACGCGCGGCGACGTCGATGTCCACGACGTCACCGAGCAGGGTCGTCACGTTGCGCTGCTTACGAAATAAAAACCGCGCTGGCGCAGCAATTGACGGCGCCGACAATCCGGCGGTAGCCACCTGATACAGCAGCGGTTGAAACAGATGATGATTGGTGCGGTCGATCAGTGTGATGTCAACCGCCGCGTCGCGCAGGGCTCGCGCAGCCTCAAGGCCGCCGAAGCCACAGCCGATGATGACGACGTGAGGGCGCTTCATAGACCGAAGTTTACGGCAGCATCTTGTCAGCGCGCCTTAGCGCTCCGCCACCGACATGTGCAACTTGGTGCGGTCTTGAAGTTTCATCTGGTGAATTCAGCTTTTCAGTGAAATCACCGCTGCGTTAGGGCTTATCCGCAGAAACAATAGATATCGACTTCTGCTCAATTGGACACCTAGCCCCTTTGCGAACGTACTTACAATGAAAAGCTGTCCCCTTGAATGGGGTCGCCAGCTACACCGTGGCCGGGCTCGAAGTCTTGCGTGCAGAAACGATGAGAAGCCCAGCCACAGCCGCAAACGGCAACCCAATCCACGACAGCCGATCAAACGTCACCCAGCCCTCGCCCGCCACTGCGCCGACAAAAGCGCCGCCCAGCGCGGCTCCGGCAGCCGTTCCAAAATAAAGCATCGACGTATTGAGTGACAGCAGCAGCGGCGCGTTGGCCGGGGATGCCGTCGCCAGTCGCGACTGTTGAGGGGCCATCATGCCGAATCCGGCGATGCCCCAGACGATGAATGCGGTGAGCGTCAGCGCGTAGTTTCCCTGCGTAAACGGCAACACGAGCATGCTGGCCATCAGCACACTGATCTGCGCACGCAGCGTCGGCAGTGCGCCAAAATGGTCGTTCGCCCAGCCACCGAGCAACGTGCCGACGACGCCCGCGACGCCGAACATCGCGAGCGTGATGGACAGCTTCTCGGGGCTCATCGGATTTAACGTCTGCTGCACTGGCCCGATATAGCTGAACACGCAGAAGATCGCGATGAAATAGAAGAGCGTGACGAATAAGGTCGAGCGAATTTCTGCGGATCGCACGACAAGGCCGAGGCCATCGAAATTCGCCGCCGGGCCGATCATGTCCTTCGGCACCAGAACAGTGATCGCCAGCAGCGCCACGAACGACGTGACCGCGATGGCAACGATCGGCACATGCCAGCCGTATTGGAAACCGAGCCACGCGCCGAGCGGCAGGCCAACGACGTAAGCGAGCGACACGCCAAGGAATACCAGCGCCAGCGCCTTGCCACGCCGCGCCGGTTCCACCATCGTCACCGCAAGCCCCGCCGCGAGCGGCGTGAACATTGCGCCGATACCCATCAGCACACGTCCCGCCAGGAGAATCGGCAGCGACGTGGCGAATGCGCAAACGATATTGCCCAGAGTGAACAACGTCAGTGACAGTTGCATGGCGGACTTGCGGGAAAGCTTTGCCGTAAGTACCAGCGCGATGGGCACGAGGAGCGCGGTGGCCAGCGCGTACGTCGTCATCGCCTGCCCCGTCGCCGGGATGCTCACATGCAGGTCGTCGGCGATAGGTTTCAGGATGCCAGCGATGACGAAAGCGCCGGTGCCGATGACGAGATTGACCAGCGCGAACAGGTAAAGCAGTGGGTTCATGTGGGGATTGTCGCTTGCTCGCACAGGCGAGCGAAGGCGCGGCTTCGATAACGACAATTGCCTGTAGGGCGGAACGCTTGCGGTTCCGCCAGGCTGCCAATGGCAGTAGACCCCGAGGACAAATCAAAAACGTTGCCCCCGCACCGCGTGCGGCGGAACCTCTTCGAGTTCCGCCCTACGAACTACCCTGCCGCGACGGTCGCCACCTGCTCCCGTAACCACCTTGCAGGTGCCGCTGTATGCGTGCGCTCATGCCACAACTGATAAAAACGCAGCGGTGGAAAATCGAGCGGCGCGGGCATCACCTTGATGGGTAAAAATTTGGCGTAGTGCGCAGCGAATCGTCGGCCCGTCGTGAAGACCAGATCAGTCGTGGTCAACACATAGGGCGCAACGTGAAAGTATGGCAGCGACACGCGGATGTCGCGCTTGATGCCGAGCTTGTGCAGGTGGTCATCAATCGCACCGCGTACGCCACCGGCGTAGCGCACCGGTGCGAGATGCTTTGCCGCGATATAGTCGTCCGCGCTGATCTCGGGCTTTTTCGCCAACGGGTGACGCTCAGAGAGCATGCACACTACTTCGTCGTCAAACAACTGCGTGGTGCGTAAATATTCCGGCGGGTTCGGCCAGTTGCCTACGACGACATCAAGCTCGCCCTCTTCCAGCAACCGCTCAAAATCAATGTCCAGTGACAATGATCGAATATTGAGCCGTCCATGCGGCACGCGCGCGCGAAATCGCTCAATCAGATTCGACAGAAAAAACGCATCGAAATAATCTGGTGCCCCGACACCGAAAACGCGTTTTGATTTCGCGGGATCAAACGGCTCGGCCTTGATCAGGATGCTGTCAATCGCATCAAGTGCAGCCTTGGTCGGCGCGATCAAACCCTCGGCGCGCTCGGTCGCGGTCATGCCACTACGCGTTCGCACCAGCAAGTCGTCACCGGTGATTTCGCGCAGACGTTTCAGCGCGCTGCTCACGGCGGGCTGCGTGATGCCCAATCGGTCCGCCGCGCGGGAGACGCTCTTCTCCTGAAGCACGAGATAGAGCACGCGCAGCAAATGAGTGTCGAGTGGTTCTGCCATGTCCGCCCCCCAGCTTCCCTGATGTCAGAAATAAACTCAAGCTTATCAGCGCAATTGGAAACACCGTCTATAGTGCGGAAATTGTTTGGTGTTGTGAGTCGAGTCAGCTTGAACAAGGTGAATGTGGTGCGTTTCCTTTTGAACGGTGTGTTGATCGAACGCGACAGCGTTGATCCGCACACCACCTTGCTCGACTTCGTGCGCGAAGAACGGCGCCTGACTGGCACCAAAGAGGGCTGCGCGGAGGGCGATTGCGGTGCATGCACCGTTGTGATCGGGCAATTGCGGAAAGACAGTGCGGGTCGGGAGCGTGTTTCGCTGTCGCCGATCAACGCCTGCATCCGTTTGCTGCCCACGCTGGATGGCAAGGCAGTGTTCACCGTCGAATCACTCAAGGCGGCTAGCGGAACGCTGCATCCGACGCAGCAGGCGATGGTTGACTGTCACGGCTCGCAATGCGGCTTCTGCACGCCGGGTTTTGTGATGTCTCTGTTCGCTTTGTTCAAAAACGAAACCTGCCCGACGCGCGCGAGAACCTGCGAAGCGATTGCTGGCAATCTTTGTCGTTGCACCGGCTATCGGCCGATTCTCGATGCGGCGCAGGTGATGTATCAAAAGGTGCCTGCTGCTGCCGCATCATGTTCGACGAGTATGGAGCAGTGGCTGTTTTCTCCCGCGACCAGCGGTGCGCCGCCACTACCCGGCGAGTCTGCACTAGCTGAAAAATTGGCTGCGCTCGAGCATTCGGACGCATTACATTTGACGTCACCGGCGGGAACATTTATCGCGCCGCGAACGATTGAGCAGTTCTCCGCCGCCGTGCTTGCGAATCCTGAAGCGTGGATTCTTGGCGGAGGTACCGATATCGGGCTCTGGGTGACCAAGGGATTGCAGGCCAACGGGACGATCATTTACACCGGCGAGGTCGCAGCACTCAAGCAGGTTAACGAAACTGAGAGCGGGATTCACATCGGTTCAGCGGTGTCGCTGGAATCTGCGTTTCATGCGATGAACCGGCTCTACCCAGAGCTGGCGCATGTCTGGACACGCTTCGCGTCCTGGCCGATCCGGTCGAGTGGCACGCTAGGCGGCAATGTGGCAAACGGCTCGCCAATTGGCGACTCGATGCCCGCGCTGATTGCGATTGGCGCGGAGGTTGTGTTGCGTCGCGGCGAAAAGCAACGCACGATGCCGCTGGAGGCGCTCTATCTTGACTACAAGAAGCAGTCGCGCGAAATGGGCGAGTGGGTTGAAGCGATTGTTGTTCCGCATCGCTCGACGGCAGGCGTGTTTCAAGTCGCCAGCTACAAGAATTCAAAGCGTAATGAGCAGGATATTTCCGCCGTGTGCGCCGCAATTGCTGTGACCACCGAGCGTGGCGTGGTCACTCAATGTCGAATCGCTTTCGGCGGCATGGCGGGCACGCCAAAGCGCGCGGCGCTAGCCGAGCAGGCGCTCACGGACAAGGCATGGAGCGAAACCACAGTTCGCGCTGCAATGGAGGCACTGCGCAAAGACTATTCACCGATGACTGACATGCGATCAAGCGCCGCTTACCGCATGCAGGTCGCACAAAATCATCTGCTGCGTTTCTGGCTCGAATCGCAAGGTGAGTCTGATGCAGTCAGGGTGTTTTGACATGAACGCGCCGCTCGACCCCACGCAGCTTCAGATCGACGTGTTGCAACACGCGGTTGCCACTGCTACGCAGCACGAATCCGCGCATTTGCACGTCACAGGTGAGGCGATTTACACCGACGACATTGCCGCGCCGCGCGGCACGTTGTCTGCGGTGATTGGCTATGCGCCTGCTGCCCACGCAGTGCTGAAATCGTTTGATTTGACCGATGTATTGAAGGCAGCCGGTGTCATCGCCGTGTACACCGCCAAGGACGTGCCCGGCGTCAACAATTACGGCGGCATCGTGCTCGACGATCCGATCCTGGCGACCGATCTCATCGAGTATCACGGGCAGCCCGTTTTCATGGTCGTAGCGGAGTCACACCTGCTCGCGCGCAAGGCGGCCAAACTCGCCAAATACGATCTCGAAATCCGCGCGCCTATCCTCTCGATTGATGACGCGTTAGCCGCAAAAAGTTATGTGCTCGATCCCGTGGTGACTGGCCGAGGTGACGCCGAAGCAGCGCTCGCCCGTTCGCCACATCGCATCAGCGGGAAGACCGCGCACGGCGGTCAGGATCACTTCTATCTGGAAGGCATGATCGCGATGGCACATCCGGTCGAGGACGGCCAGATCGCGATTCATTGCTCGACACAGCACCCGACCGAGGTGCAGCACATCGTTGCTCGTGCGATGGCATTGCCTGACGCCAAAGTGCGCGTTGAGTGCCGTCGCATGGGCGGCGGCTTCGGCGGCAAAGAGTCACAACCTGCTTTATTTGCGTCTTTATGCGCAATTGCAGCGGCGCGGCTCGGACGCAGCGTGAAAATGCGTCTTGACCGCGATGACGACATGATCATCACCGGAAAACGGCATCCGTTTCAGTTTGAGTACGACATTGGCTTTGATGACGACGGGCGCATTCTCGGCGCGGATTTGATGCTCGCGTCTGATTGCGGCTATTCAGCCGATTTGTCTGGTCCAGTGAACGCGCGCGCCATCTGTCATGTCGACAACGCGTACTACCTTGAGCATGTGCGCATCCGTAATTTTCCGTGCAAGACGCACAAGGTTTCGAACACTGCGTTTCGTGGCTTTGGCGGACCGCAGGGCATGTTCGTGATTGAGCATGTGATGGACGAGATTGCGCATGCGCTCGGCAAGGATCCGCTCGATGTGCGCACACAAAATTTGTATGGTTTGACCGACCGCAACGAAACGCATTACGGGCAAGCGGTTGACGACAATATCCTGCATGACATCGTGCCCGAGCTTGAGCGTCGTTCCGACTATCGCGCTCGCCGCGCCGCGTTACGGGAACAGAACAAATCGAGTCGCATCATCAAGCGTGGCATCGCACTGACGCCCGTCAAATTTGGCATTTCATTTAACGCCTCGCACCTGAATCAGGCAGGCGCTTTGGTCAATGTTTACTCCGACGGTTCGGTGATCGTCAATCACGGCGGCACCGAGATGGGTCAGGGCTTGTTCACCAAGGTGGCGCAAGTGGTGGCGGAAGAATTGGGCATCGACATCAAGCGCATTCGCGTGTCCACCACCGACACCAGCAAAGTGCCGAACACCAGCGCGACTGCGGCGTCCAGCGGCAGCGACTTGAATGGAATGGCGGCGAAGGACGCGTGCCGGACGTTGCGTTCGAGGCTGGCAGAATTTGCGGGGAAAAAGTGGGATGTAGACGCCGCTGCCATTCGTTTCGTCAATGATGGCATCGAAGCGGGTAGCGGTAGTGAAGTCAGGCGCTGGGGCTTCGCGGATCTGGTTCACGACGCGTGGTTCGCGCGTATTTCGCTCTCTGCGCAGGGCTTCTACAAAACGCCAAAAATTCACTGGAACCGCGACACCTTCAAGGGCCGTCCGTTCTATTACTTTGCTTACGGCGTCGCCTGCGCCCAGGTCGCTATCGATACGCTGACCGGCGAGATGAAGGTGGAGCGCGTCGACATCCTGCACGATGTCGGTAGCTCGCTCAACCCCGCGCTCGACAAAGGCCAGGTCGAAGGCGCGTTCATTCAAGGCATGGGCTGGCTCACCGGCGAAGAGCTGGTGTGGAACGGAAAGGGCGTGCTCACCACGCATGCGCCGAGCACCTACAAAATCCCGACCGCAGCAGATGTTCCCGAAGAATTTAACGTCTGGCTCGTCGAGAATTCCCCGAGTCGCGAAGATACGATTTATCGCAGCAAAGCGGTCGGCGAGCCGCCGCTCATGCTGGCGTTTGCGGTGCATCAGGCGATACGTGATGCCGTGAGTTCGGTGTCTGGCTACAAGGCCAGTGCCCAGATTGCAGCGCCCGCGACTGCCGAGGCGATATTGAATGCGGTAATGAAGGCGAAAGTGGCGTGCTGACACCCGGCGCCCATCTTCTGGATTTGCTGGACCGTTGCGAGCCTGCTGTCTGGGTTTGTGTGGAACGCTCGGCGGGTTCGGTGCCGCGCGAAACGGGCACTACGATGATCGTCACCGCAATGCGCACGGTGGGCACCATCGGCGGCGGTCATCTCGAACTCCGATCCATCGAGGTAGCGCGCGAAATGCTCACGTTGGGCACGGCGACCGCAACTCGCAGGCACTTTCCGCTAGGTCCCGCTCTGGGCCAATGTTGTGGTGGTTCGGTCGATGTGGCGTTCCTGCCGATTGCGGAAGCGCACCGCGATAGTTTGCAGCATCTGCGAACCATTGAAGCCCAGGGCGGCACTTATCAAATCGAGCGGCAGCTCGATACGGGCGACACGTTGAAACTGCCAATTCACTTTGACCCCTGGACGATCTGGGTATTTGGCGCGGGGCATGTCGGTGCGGCGCTGGTAACCGTGCTGTCGACGCTCCCGTGCCGCGTGATTTGGGTCGATTCGCGCGATACAGCCTTCCCGGCGGTGCGCCCTGAAAACGTGCGGGTGATTGAATCCGACGACCCGGCAGCAGAAGTGCGCGACATCCCGGCGGGTCCCGACGTGCTGGTACTTACCCATTCGCACGCACTGGATCTCGAAATTTGTCTTGAACTGTTGAAGCGTGATGATCTGGCCTATTGCGGCCTGATTGGCTCGGCGACCAAAGCGGCGATCTTTGGCAAACGCTTCGCGGCGCGGGGATTTTCTGGCATCGAGATTGCTCGTATTACCTGCCCGATTGGTCTGCCAGCGCTCGCCAGCAAGCATCCCGGCGTCATCGCCGTCAGCGTCGCAGCCGATCTCGGAGAAAAGCGCGAAAAATCAAAACATCGCAGAACGACCGCACAAGCCGCACACAACAATGTCACGTAGTCACGAAACTGAGGGGAACACAGGTGAGTGAAACCACGCCACTTCGGCTTGAGGTTAGACATGTCAGCAAGCGATACCCGGGCGTCGTCGCCAATGACGATGTGAGTCTGCTGGTCGCACCCGGAGAAATTCACGCAGTGCTGGGTGAGAACGGCGCGGGCAAATCGACGCTGATGAAAATTATCTACGGCGCGGTGAAGCCGGACAGCGGGGAGGTTTGGTTCAACGGCAAAGCAACGCACCTTCGCAATCCGCAGGAGGCGCGTGCGCTGGGCATCAGCATGGTGTTCCAGCACTTCTCGTTGTTCGAAACGGTGACTGTCGCCGAGAATATCTGGCTTGGTCTCGACAAGAGTTTTACGCTGGATGCAGTGCGGCAGAAGGCTGCGCTGAAGGCTAAAGAATACGGGCTCGACGTTGAAGTAGATCGGCCGGTGCATTCGCTCTCTGTGGGCGAGCGGCAGCGCGTTGAGATCGTGCGCGCGCTGCTCACTGAGCCCAAAGTTTTGATTCTTGATGAGCCGACTTCGGTGCTGACGCCGCAGGCGGTACGTGTGTTGTTTGTCACGCTGCGCAAGCTCGCCGCCACCGGCTGCAGCATTCTCTATATCAGCCACAAGCTTGATGAAATTCGCGAGCTTTGCACCAATTGCACGGTGTTGCGCGGCGGTAAAGTCACGGGCCATGTTGATCCGCGTAACGAAAGCAATGCATCGTTGTCGCGCTTGATGATTGGTGCAGAGCCGCCCAAGCTTCAGTATCGCGAGGTCAACACCGGTGCCGTTGGCATGACCGTTCATGGTCTGTCGATTGAGGCGGAGGACCCGTTTGGTGTGACGCTCGACAATATCGCGTTCGAGGTTCGTGCAGGTGAAATTGTTGGCGTAGCGGGTGTTTCCGGTAACGGGCAGCAGGAGTTGTTGGCCGCACTGTCTGGTGAAAGCGTTCGTGCACCGCGCGGCAGTATCAAACTATTTGGCAACGACATCGCGCGACGCAATCCTCGCGTTCGCCGTGCCGGCGGTTTGCATTTCGTACCGGAAGAACGATTGGGACGTGGCGCGGTGCCGACGATGTCGCTGGCGGCGAACACCTTGCTGTCGCGAGCGGCTGATGTGGTCGGAAAAGGCGCGCTCAGATGGGTTTCGCCCAAAGCGACAGCCAGTCTTGCAAGCGTAATCATCAAAGATTTCAACGTCAAAGCCAGTGGCCCCGACGCGGCTGCCAAAAGCCTGTCTGGCGGCAATTTGCAAAAATTTATTGTGGGTCGCGAGATCGGCGCCAAGCCGAAAGTGCTGATCGTGGCGCAGCCGACCTGGGGCGTGGACGTCGGCGCAGCGGCGCAAATTCGCGGCGCGTTGCTCAAGTTGCGGGATGAAGGTTGCGCGCTGCTCGTGGTCAGTGAAGAACTGGACGAGTTGTTCGAGATTTGTGATCGTATGCATGTGATCGCCAAGGGACGGCTATCGCCTTCTGTCAAGACGAGCGAAGCAACCGTCGAGAAGATTGGCGAATGGATGAGCGGGCTTTGGCAAACACCCGGTGTGATAGCAGCGGGAGCACAACATGCTTAAGCTCGAAGCAAGGCCACAAGCCTCAAAATTCTGGGGAATCGGTTCGCCGCTGCTCGCGCTCGTACTCACCGTCATCATCGGCATCGCGATTTTCATGCTGATGGGCAAAGACCCGGTCAAGGGTCTGCTGGTGTTTTTCTGGGAGCCGATCAAATCGGGCTATGCGTTGTCCGAGTTGGCGGTGAAAGCAACACCGCTTGCCATCATTGCGCTGGGACTGGCGGTTTGCTTCCGCTCCAACGTGTGGAACATCGGTGCCGAGGGGCAGTTCGTGCTCGGAGCGATAACGGCGGGCGGTGTTGCGCTCCTTGCCGACAAGACCACCGGTCCGTGGATCATCCCGGTGATTTTGCTGGCGGGCGTGCTTGGCGGGATGTTCTGGGCAGCGATTGCCGCGCTGCTGCGCGACCGCTTCAACGCTAACGAAATTCTGGTCACGCTGATGCTGGTTTACGTGGCCGATCTGGTGCTCTCGTATCTCGTTTATGGCCCGTGGAAAGACCCGAATGGCTTTAACTTCCCGCAAACAAAAACCTTCGAGAAAGTCACGCAAATCCCCAGGTTGTTTGCCGGAACGCGGATCAACATCGGCCTGCTGATCGCGCTCTTTGGCGTAGCGGGGATGTGGATTTACATGTTCCGCACCTACGGTGGATTTCAACTGCAAGTCGGTGGCCTCGCTCCGGCCGCGGCGCGGTACGCTGGCTTTTCGTCACGCCGTGCGCTGTGGACGGCGCTGCTGGTTTCAGGCGGTGCGGCGGGCCTCGCTGGCGCGCTGGAGGTCGCCGGGCCGATTGGGCAGCTCACTCCTTACGTGCCTGCGGGCTATGGCTTCGCGGCCATCATCGTCGCTTTCGTCGGGCGCTTGAATCCCATCGGGATCGTGTTTTCAGCGATCCTCATGAGCATGTTCTACATCGGCGGCGAGCTGGCGCAGTCGCGGCTTGGGTTGCCGAAATCGTTGACCGGTGTGTTTCAGGGTTTGCTGCTGTTTACCCTGCTCGCCTGCGACACGTTGATCGCTTATCGAGTCGTGTGGAAGTCAAAGAACGTCAAGTCAGGGGTCAAATAAATGGAACAGTACGCATTACTGATCGCTGCGACGCTAAACGCCGGAACGGTGCTTGCCATCGCTGCGCTGGGCCTGTTGATCAACGAGCGCGCTGGCATCGTCAACCTTGGTGCGGAGGGCATGATGCTCTGCGCCGCTATCGCCGGATTCGCTGCAGCTGTACATACCGGAAATGACTGGATCGGCTTCGGTGCGGGCATGCTGGCAGGCGCTTTGCTAGCCGCAATGTTCGGCTATCTGGTGATCTGGCTGAATACCAATCAGTACGCCACCGGTTTGGCGCTCACGCTGTTCGGTGCGGGCTTTTCGGCGTTCGTTGGTGTGAAATACGTGCAGGAAAAACTCCCTGACCGCGCAAGTTTTTCGATCCCTGGTCTGAGTGACATCCCGTTTTTGGGTACGGCGTTGTTCAAGCAGCACCCGATGGTCTATTTCGCGGTGGCATTAACTGTTTTCATCATCTGGTTCCTGTTCAAAACCCGCTCCGGCCTGGTGTTGCGTTCGATCGGCGAATCGCCCGAGGCGGCACATTCGCTGGGCTACCCGGTACGGCTTGTCCGGCTGGCTGCGGTGGTTGTCGGCGGCATGTTGTGCGGTCTGGCGGGTGCCTATCTCTCGATTATCTATACGCCGTTGTGGGTCGAGGGCATGGTGTCGGGCAAGGGCTGGATCGCGTTGGCGTTGACCACGTTTGCGACATGGCGACCGCTTCGCGTGCTGTTCGGCGCGTATCTGTTTGGCGGCGTCACCATGTTGCAGTTTCACTTGCAGGGGCAAGGCGTGGAGATTCCGAGCCAGTTCCTGTCGATGACGCCCTACATTGCCACAATCGTCGTGCTGGCGCTGATCTCGCGGAATCCGGCACTCATTCGCATTAACATGCCAGCTTCGATCGGGAAGCCGTTCTATCCTGGCGCGTAGCACGAATCCTGCTTACAATTTTTACTAACCTTAACCTTCAATCACATAGGGGATCTGGAATGAACACGAAACGCACCCTGCTCGCAGCAGGCATCAGCGCGGCGCTTTTGGCCGCATTAGCCGGTTGCGGCAAAAAGGAAGAGCCGAAAGCGGCGGCGCCTGCCGCAGCGCCAGCCGCTGCCGCTCCAGCGAAAGTCGAGCCGCTCAAAATCGCCTTTGCTTACGTCGGCCCTGTGGGCGATGGTGGCTGGACGTTTGCGCATGACAATGGGCGCAAAGCTGTCGAAAAAGAATTCGGCGACAAGGTAGTCACCAGCTTCGTTGAAAAAGTACCAGAGAGCGCCGACGCGGAGCGCGTATTCCGTGATCTTGCGGGTCAAGGCAACAAACTCATCTTTGGCACCACATTCGGGTACATGGAGCCAATGTTGAAAGTCGCGCCTGACTTCAAGGACATCAAGTTCGAGCACGCGACGGGCTACAAAACCGCCGCAAACATGAGCACCTACGACAGCCGCACTTACGAAGGCGCGTACATGGCTGGTGTAATTGCTGGCAAGATGACCAAGTCCAACACGCTCGGCGTGGTCGGCTCGATCCCGATTCCCGAGGTGATTCGCAACATCAACAGTTTCACGATGGGTGCACAAAGCGTGAACCCGAAGATCAAGACCAAAGTGGTCTGGGTCAACGAGTGGTTCAACCCGCCGAAAGAGACCGAAGCCGCCACTGCGCTCATCAACGGCGGTGCCGACGTGCTGATGCAGAACACCGATTCTGCCGCCGTTCTGAAAACAGCACAGGAAAAAGGCAAGCGCGCATTCGGCTGGGACAGCGACATGACGGCCTACGGCCCGAAAGCTCACCTGGGCTCGGCCATCATCAACTGGGCACCTTACTACATCAAGGCAACCAAAGAGACGCTCGATGGCAAGTGGGCGACTGGTTCGTCATGGTGGGGCGTGAAAGAAGGCGCTATCGACATGGTTTCGATGGCTGATGACATTCCAGCGGATATCAAAGCGAAGATCGAGGAGATCAAAACGGGACTCAAAGCCGGCACGTTCCATCCATGGACGGGTCCGATTGTCGACCAGGCGGGTAAAGAGATCATCGCCAAGGGCGTAACGGCTGATGACAAATTTCTGAGCGGCGTGAACTTCTACGTTAAAGGCGTTGAGGGTAAAGTGCCGGGTGGCAAGTAAGTCGTAAAGGTTCTACAGAAGAACCAGCCGCCGCGTGAAAACTGCGGCGGCTTTTTTTATGGCCTGCCTGCCCCACCATGAACGTTGGAGAGCGTTGTCATGTTGAGCGAAGCGAAACATCAGGTAACTTAACGAGTCAGACCAAACACACGCAACGCTCTGCAACCTGATCCCTCGCGGCACTCAGCATGACAACTTTTGCGATGGGGTCGAATGAATGAAAGCGTCCGGATGACCACACTCCTGATCCGCAACGCGAACGCTGTCGCTACCTTTGATGACGCGGTTCGCGAGTTGCCAAACGCGTCAATCCTTATTCGCGACAACGTGATCGAAGCAGTTGGCCCCAGTGCTGAGCTGCCGCAGGAGGCCGACGAAGTCATCAACGCGCAAAACTGCGTGGTGCTTCCTGGTCTCGTCAATACTCATCATCACATGTACCAAAGCCTAACGCGGGCAATCCCCGGCGTGCAGGACGCCGAGCTTTTCACCTGGCTCAAAGGGCTTTATCCGATCTGGGCGCGCATGACGCCGGACATGGTGCACACCTCGGCGTTAACGGCGATGGCGGAGTTGCTGCTCTCGGGCTGCACGACGTCGAGCGACCATCTGTACTTGTATCCGAACGGCGCGAAGCT